>Ga0207747_1000011_pt1 | contig 222505 bp, 225 predicted proteins | sample HigsolmetaGSP11D_FD_184839 | JGI IMG/M metagenome (GOLD analysis project Ga0207747, IMG submission 184839) | High solid enriched microbial communities from the Joint BioEnergy Institute, USA - SP1-1-D (SPAdes) | ecosystem: Engineered > Bioreactor > SSF (Solid state fermentation) > Aerobic >... | reverse complement strand
GTGCCGAAGGCCGCACCACCAAGGAAATCATGCGCTCACTCAAGCGTTACGTCACCCGACAGCTCTACCGAACCCTCGCTGCAGCGCATCCAGTGCCGACACCCCTTGACACGATATAGAAGCATCCCATGGTGACGGCCTGGCTGAGGTCAGCCCGTCAGCACCGTGACAAATCGTCTTGATTCACTGTTGAGCGGGCTGAATACGACGGAGGCAAATATGGCGGGTTACCGGTAACGGCCGACCAGCCGTACCCCGGTGAGTCCCCCGGGCGGACCGGTGCCCCGATCAGCCCCGTCCGACGTGCCGGTCGAGGAAGTCGACCTGATCGGACACGATCTTGTCGAAGTGCGGCTCGAGGTAGGGCTCGAAGTGGCTGCAGTCGTACACGAGAACCTCGCCGCGCGGGATGCGGCGCGCAACCTCGACTGCCTTGGCCATCGGCGTCACGTCGTCGTGCCGGGCCACCTGCACGAGCGTCGGCGCCGTGATCCGCGATGCGTAGCGGCCCGGCGAGTAGAACGGCACCCGCAGCGCGATCCGGGCCGCCACGTTGTTGTCGGTCAACAGCTTGTCGCGGTGCTCGCCCGCCATCCGCTCGACGAGTTCCATCGCGCCCGGCGAGGCCATCATGGCGAGTTCCCCCGGCCGACCGACGGCGGCCGTCCGGTACGGTGGCGCCCCCAGCCACGCGCCGACCTGGTCGCGAACGCCGGCGACGAACAGGCGGATCAACTGCGGCACCGGCTGGGAGAACGCCGACGCGGGCCCGCTGACGTGCGGCACCTGCGCGATCCCGGCGGCGATGCGGTGGTCATGGGCGAGCAGATGCAGGACGTGCCCGCCGGCGAACGACGACCCCCAGACAACCAACCGCGTCGCATCCACCCCGTCGAGACCGCGTGCGTAGGCCACCGCGGCTCGCCAGTCGGCATGCTGGGCCTTGATGTCCAGAACCCGGCGCGGCTCCCCGTCACTGTCGCCCCAGCTCCGGTAGTCGAACACCAGGACCGCATAGCCCGCGCGTGCGAACCGGTCGGCGTAGGCATCGAGACGCAGTTCCCGGAATGCGGCAAACCCGTGGGCCATCACCACGATCGGCGGGTTACCCACGCCGTCGGGCCGGTAAAGCCATGCCGCGCAGCGCGTCCCCGCCGAGAGGAACGTGATGTCATGCCGGACATAGGTGTGCTCGGTCATCGGCCCAAGCCTAGCCCGAACCGGGGATCGACCCGCCCGGGCCGACTCGATCCCGGTCCCCGGCCGCGCCGTAGGCTACTCGCCATGCAGAGCGTCACCCTGGCCGGTAGCGCCGGATCGGCAATGCTGACGATCGGACTCGCGGTCTACGCGGCGCTGATCCTGGCCAGCATCGCCGTGCTGATCGACTCGGCACGGCGCGGGCTGCGGCGCCGAGCCATCATCGCCGCGGTGGTCGCCGGCCTGCTCACCGTGAGCCAGGTGGTCATCGCGATCCTCAGCAGCGTCACGACCTAGCGGGACAGCTCGTCCGCCCTGATGGACGACAGCCTGGCATGATCGTCGGCTGACGGCACCTCGCCCCAGAGGAGATCTGCACATGTGGGACTGGTTCCTGCACACCTGGAGCTCGGTCGGTCTCGGCGCCGCCGTGGTCCTCGGGCTGCTGCTGTTCGGCACCGATGTCTGCCGGTCCCGGCCCGCGATCTCCCGCTGGCGTGACCCGGTCTGGATGGCCTGGGCGTTCGTGGCGGCCTACCTGGTGCACAACTTCGAGGAGTACGGCGTCGACGCCGAGGGGCGGTCGTTCGCGTTCCCGGCGGCGCTGTGCGGGCTGTTCGGTTTCCACGATCCCGCCGAATGCCCGGTGCCGACGGCGTTCTTCGCCGCGGTGAACGTGCCGCTGTTCTGGGTGGCACTCCCCCTCGCCGCGCTGTGGAGTCGGCGCCACCCGGCGGTCGGGATGACCGGCGTGGGCATCGTGTTCGTCAACGCGATGTCGCACATCGGCGAGGGCATCCGCCACGGCTACAACCCGGGGCTGGTCACCGCCGTGGTGATCTTCCTGCCGCTGTCGATCTGGGCGGCCGCGGCGTTCTTCGGCCCCGGCCGGCTGCTGCGCCGGCCGGTCCTCGGCGTCATCGTGGCCACCTCGGTGCTGCTGCACGCTGTGCTGCTGGGCCTCGTCGCCGGCCAGGTCCACGGCGTCGTCGGCGGCCTGCTCGCCTGCCTGGTGCAGGCGCTCGTCGCACCCGTCATGCTGCTCGCGCTGCCCTGGCCGGCCGAGCGGATCTGGCCGCCGACACCGCAATCCGCGAACGAACCGGCCCTCGCCGCCCATTAGTTCCGCTTTACGGATCTCGTAGCGGAAGTTCGCTGTTCTTCCCCACCGCGGTCGCTAGCTTTCGGGCACACCACCCACCCTGCGACCACGATTGGGGAACCTGTGCCCGTTCCACACCAGCCGGCCGACGCCGCCGCCCGCGAGTCGCTACGACTGCTCGGCCTCGACGGCCACAACTGGATCGCCGAACGCGGCGACGTCGACCACGACGTGGCGATCGTCGGCGGCGGCCAGAGCGGCACCACCATCGCACACGCCCTGCTGCGGGCCGGGGTGGCCCGGGTGACGGTGCTCGACGCCTGCCCTTCCGCCGCCCACTCCCCCTGGCGCACCACGGCACGGATGCGCACCCTGCGCACCGCCAAGACCATCTCCGGCCCGGAACTCGGCAACCCGGCACTGTCGTTCCGGGCCTGGTTCGAAAGCCGCCACGGCACCGCCGCCTTCGACGCACTCGACCGGATCCCCACCGCGGCATGGGCCGACTACCTCGACTGGTACCGCCGGGTGACCGGGGTCGAGGTGCGCTACGGCACCCGGGTGACCGACCTCGCCCCGACCGGCCGCGGGCTGCGGCTCACCCTGCACGACGGCACCCGCGGCTGGACCGAGACCGCCCGCAAGGTGGTGCTCGCCGGCGGCGCCTCCGGCACCGGCGGCCCCTACGTCCCCGACGTGCTCACGGCGCTGCCGCGCACGCTGTGGGCCCACACCTGCGAGCGGATCGACTTCACCGCCCTGCGTGGCCGGCAGGTCGCCGTGCTCGGGACCGGCGCTTCCGGCCTGGACGCCGCCGCCACTGCGCTGGAGGCCGGGGCCGCCGAGGTGCACCTGTACACCCGGCGGGACGGGATCGTCGTCGCCGACCCCAATACCCGCCCGAACCCGTTGGTGCAGGACGTCTTTCATTTAATGCCCGATGCGAAGCGCTGGGAGCTGCGCCGGCAGGCGGCCGCAGCCGGGGCCAATGTGCCGCCGGATTCGCTCACCCGGGTGACGGTCCACGACAACCACCGCCTGCATGTGCTCGCGCCCTGGACCGCCGCCACCGAGGAGGCGGGACGGGTCAAGGTGGAGGCCGCCGACGGGGTCGCCGGGTTCGACTTCGTCATCGCCGCCACCGGCTACCAGCAGGATCCGCGCACCCGCGCCGAACTCGGTTCGATCGCGGCCGATATCGCGCTGTGGCAGGACGTCTACCCCGCACCGGCGGGTCTGGAGAACGAACTGCTCGCCACCGCACCGTATCTCGGGCCGGACTACGAGTTCACCGAGAAACGGCCCGGCACCGCACCGTGGCTGCGCGACATCCACGTGTTCAGCTTCGGCGCAGCGGTGAGCTTCGGTCGCCCGGTCGGCGACGTGCCGAGCCTGCGGGTCGGGGTGCCGCGCCTGGTGCAGGCCATCGCCCGCGACCTGGTGCTCGACGACCTGCGGGAGGCCGAGCGGCAATAACAATCGCGCCGCACGAAATCCCTTGTCCGCAAAGCCACCCCGATCAACGATGAATCCAACGCCGCAAAAACCTATTCCGAAGCAGGTTTCGATGACAGCAACGCCTCTTGCCACCCGGCTGCGCCGTGCCGCGGCCGCGATGCTCACCGCCGCCCTGGCCGCCGGCGCCTTCACCGCATGCTCGGCCGATACCGGCAACGGATCCGGCGACGCCGTGGTGCCGCTGGACCCGGACAACCCGGTCGCGTTCAGGTGGGCCGAGAAGAAGAGCGATCCGTCCCTGGTCCGGATCGCCGACGAACTCGGCCTGTGGGAGGGCACCGGGGTGCGGCCGGAGTACGTCGGCGAGGTGGACTCCGCGCAGATGCCCGCCCTGCTCGGCACCGGCGACATCACCTTCGCGGGCTTCATGTTCAACCGGGCGCTGTCGGCCGTCGCGGCCGGCGTGGACCTCAAGGTCATCTCGGGCTGGACCTACACCACCGAGGACCAGCCGCACATGGAGTACTTCGTGCGCGCCGACTCCCCGATCGACAAGACCAATCTCAAGGCCCTGGAGGGCAGGACCGTCGGCCTCGGCTCGCTCAAGGGCTGCGCCGAGTTCATCCTCAAGGACTACCTGGTCAAGAACGGCGTCGACATCACCAAGGTCAAGTTCCTCACCCAGTCCGAGACGCTGCTGCCCCAATCCCTGGAACAGGGCGAGATCGACCTCGCGGTGCTGCATCCGCCGCTGAACGGGGTGGTCCGCAACAACCCGGCGCTCAAGGTGGCCTTCTCCGACTACGACAACTCCGGCAGTGACGGCGGCCTGGCCCCCATCGCCGCCAGCGGGGCGTTCATCCGGAAATACCCCGAACACACCAGGGAATTCGTGCGGGTGCTGGGCAAGACCGCGAACTGGGCCAACGCCCACCCCGAGGAGTACCGCGAGATCGTGGCGCGATTGTCGGGGCTGCCCAAGGAGCACGTGTCGAAGTACTACTTCACCAACAACCTGATCCTGGACAAGGAGCAGACCGGCTTCTGGTGGGGGCTGCTGGACCGGGTCGGGGTGCTCACCCCGCAGGAGGCCGCGCTCAAGCCGGAGGACGTCGCCACCAACGAGTTCAACCCGTACGCCCCCTCGGCCGCGCTCATCGAGTCCCAGGCCGAGAACACCAAGATCCTGACCGACACCGAGATCTGAGCGAGGCAACATGACCCAGCCCGCGATCCCACTGCCCACCCCTGCACCGACCCTCCCCGCGGTCAAGATCAGGGCCACCGGCCTGCGCAAGGCGTTCCCGCAGACCGGCCGGGGCGCCCGGAAGGCGCCCCCGGTGGAGGTACTGCGCGACTTCGACCTGGACATCCGCGAGGGCGAGTTCCTGGCCCTGCTCGGCCCGAGCGGCTGCGGCAAGTCCACCTTCCTGAACATCCTGGCCGGCCTGGAGCACTACGACGGCGGTGCGCTGACCCTCGACGGCGCCCCGGTGACCGGGGTGAACCGCAACGTCGGGGTGGTGTTCCAGAGCTACGCGCTGTTCCCTTGGCTCACGGTGCAGAAGAACGTCGAGGTGGGGCTGAAGGTGCGCGGTGTGGCCGCCGCCGAGCGGCGCCGCATCGCCGAGCGGATCCTGACCACCGTCGGCCTCGAACAGTTCGCCAACCTGCTGCCGCACCGACTCTCCGGCGGCATGCGCCAGCGGGTGGCGATCGCCCGCTCGCTGGCCTACGACCCCGAGGTGCTGGTGCTCGACGAGCCGTTCGCAGCGCTCGACGCCCAGACCCGCGAGATCCTGCAGCACGAGCTGCTGCGGATCTGGGAGGCCGGCACCCGCAGGAAGACCATCCTGTTCGTCACCCACTCCATCGACGAGGCGATCTTCCTGGCCGACCGGATCGCGGTGATGACCCGCCGCCCGGGCACCGTCAAGGAGATCATCGACGTCGACCTGCCCCGCCCCCGTGACGACGACACCCGGGCCGGCGCCGAGTTCGGCCGGATCCGCGGCCTGGTCACCCGCATCCTCAAGGAGGAGGTGCAACGCCGGTGACCACCGAAGTTCCCGGGCCCACCACCGCCACCGCACCGGCCCGACACCACAAGTACCTCTACGGGGCGCTCGGCATCCTGGGGTTCCTGGCCGCCTGGTGGGCGGCCACCGCCACCGGCCTGATCGACCCGAAGTTCCTCACCCCGCCGCAGACCGTGTTCGCCACCCTGATCGACGGGTTCGGGCCGCACGGCGAGTTGCGCGATCAGGTCTGGCCCAGCCTGCGGCGCGGTCTGTCCGGGTTTGCGCTGGGCACCGCGCTCGGCATCGCCGCCGGGATCCTGGTCGGCTCGATCCGGCCGGTGGAGCAGGCGTTCGAGCCGCTGCTGCTGTTCTTCCGCAGCCTGTCGATCCTGGCGCTGTTCCCGGTCTTCCTGCTGTTCTTCGGCATCGGGGAGCAGTCCAAGGTGGCCATCGTCACCTGGGCCGCGTTCTGGCCGGTCTTCGTCAGCACGGTCAACGCCGTCAAGGGTGTGGAGAAGATCCTCGTCAACGCCGCCCGCACCCTGGGCGGCGGCCGGGCCTACATCTTCGGCCAGGTGGTGCTGCCGGCCTCGGTGCCCAACATCTTCCCCGGCGTGCGACTGGCCGCGTCCTACTCGTTCACCGCGCTGGTCGCCGCCGAATACCTCGGTGCCACCGAGGGAATCGGCATCTTCATCCGGTCCAGCCAGGAGGGCTACCAGATCCCGGACATGTACGCCGGCATCGTCGTGCTCGGGATCGTGGGACTGCTGCTCAACCTGGTCCTGGCCGCGGCCGAACGGCGTATCACCGCCTGGCAGCAGGGCCTGACCAGCAGGTAGGAGACGAATCATGCGCACACACCGCACGTTTCGTGCCGCGATCGCGGTGGCGGCGGTCACCGCCGTCGGAACGGCGCTCGCCGCGGTGCCAGCCGCGGCACACGTCCGCGTCGACGAGCACGCCCCGCCGCCCCGCGGCGGCTACGGCATCGTCCGGCTGATCGCCCCGACCGAGTCGGCGACCGCCTCGACGGTGGGGCTGACCGTCACCATCCCGTCCGGCGTCGACCTGCTCAGCGCCCGCACCCTGCCGGTGCCGGGCTGGACGGCGGCCGTCGAGACCGAACCGGTGGGAACGGGCCAGCGCGTCCGCCGCATCACCTGGCGGGCCACCGGCCCCGGGATCGGCCCGGCCGAGTTCGGCGAGTTCACCTTCTCCGCCGGGCCATGGCCGCAGACCGACGCGGTCGCGCTGCCGGTCGAGCAGATTTACAGCGACGGCACTGTGGTGGCCTGGAACGAGGTCGCCGTCGACACCGACAGCGAGCCGGAGTACCCGGCCCCGGTGCTCGCCCTCGGCGCCGCCGACCCCGCGCTGCGCGGCGACGGGCACGCCCTTCCGGACGACACGCCGGTCGCCGCGGCGGCCGCACCGACCGGCGCCGAGGACCTCTGGCGGGCCGCGACGCTGGCCGCGCTGGTGACCGCGCTCGCCACCGCGGGCGTGCTGGCCACGACGCTGCGCCGGCTGCGCCACGACCCGTGAGCCGCCGGCGACGATGCACCGACTCGCGGCACTGGTGACGGCCCTGCTGGGGGCCGCCCTGCTGGCGCTGACCGGCGCGGCACCGGCCGCCGCCCACGCCAACGTGGTCACCACCGACCCGGCCGACGGTGCGGCGCTGGAGCAGTCGCCGCCGACGCTGACCTTCGTGGTCAGTGAGCCGGTGACGCTCGTCGACGGGTCGGTGCAGCTCATCGACGCCGACGGCACCCGCTACCCGCTCGGGCCGGCCCGGCTCGAGGACCGTCGGGACCGGATCGTGGTGCCGGTGGACGCCGCGCTGCCCGACGGCGCCTACCTGGCGACCGCCCGGGTGGTGTCGGCCGACACCCACGTGGTGTCGCTGGCGGTCCGGTTCACCGTCGGCGAGGTCACCGCCACCCCGGACTGGGCCGCCCCGACCGACCGCGGCGTGGTGGGCCTGCCGATCCTGTTGGTCGTCAAGGCGTTCGAGTACCTGGGCACGGTGCTGTCGGCCGGGCTGCTGTTCGCGGCCCGGTGGGCCTGGCCCGGGCTGCCCGGCACCCGCCGGTTCGGCGCCGTGGTCCGGGTCGGGCTGGCGCTGGCCGTCGCCGGGCTGCTCGGCCGGCTGGGCGTGCTGGTGCTGGAACACGCCGGTGGGCCGGCCGCGGTGACCTGGCCGGCGGTCGCGGCCACCGTGGCCACCCCGTTCGGTCTCGCCGCCGCGGCAGCCGTGCTGTCGGCCGCTGCAGCACTGTGGCGTCCGGCCGGGCCGCCCGCCTGGTGCGCCGCGGTCGCCGTGCCGGCCGCGGTGAGCCTCGGCGGGCACGGCGGCACCGCCGCGCTGCCGCTGCTGCTCACCGCCGCCCACGTCTACGCCGTCGCGGTCTGGCTGGGCGGCATCGCGATCCTGCTGCTGGTCTCCCCCGCTGTCCCGCCCCGCTGGCACCGCGTCGCCGCCGGCCACGCCGGGCTGCTGCTGGTCTGTGGGCTCGGCCTGGCGGTGCGGCAGGTCGACCCGGTCGCCGCGCTGGTGAGCACCGGCTACGGCCGGACCCTGCTGGTCAAGGCCGCGCTGGTGGCGGCCGTCGCCACGGCCGGATTGCTCGCGGTGCGCCGGGTCGGCCGGGCGGTCCGGGCCGAGGCCGTCCTTGCGGTGGCCGTGATCGGGGCGACCGCGGGGCTGTCGTCACTGACCCCGGCCCGCGACAGCTACACCACCGATCTCGCCACCGCCGTGGATTTCGGGGACGGCGCCGTACTGGCCGTGCACATCGACACCATCCGGCGCGGCGACCAGATCCTCACCGTCGAGCACGACCGGTCCGGGCCGGTTCGGGTCGGGGTCGAGCTGTCCTCGGCCCAGGCCAACGTCGTGCGGCTTCCGGTGCGGATGGCCCCGTCCGACCCCGAAGGCGGCCGCACCCGTTGGCGCAGCGAGGGTTTGATCGTGCCCGCGGCGGGCCGGTGGAAGGTCACCGTGCGTTACGACGACGGCAACGGCCCGCGGCTGGCCTCCTTCTTCTACGAGGTGCGCTGATGCTCCGTCCCATTCTGGTCGCGATCGTCCTTGCGGTGCTGGTGATCCCGTCGGCATCCTGCGGCGAGCGGGTCGAGATCGCCGGGCCCGAGGCGCCGTCCGGAGCGGCGTTGCGGGTCCTGGTCGGCGGCGAGGGCTACCGCGACGTGCTGGAGTTCGTGGCGCGCTCCGGCCTCGCCGCGGGCGTGACGCTGGAGTTGGTCGACGCCCCCGAGCGCGTCAACGCCGCCCTCGTCGAGGGATCGGCCGACCTCGCCTTCGCCCAGACCCAGCCGGCGTTCCTCGGTGATCGGCAGGCCAACGGCTACGACACCCTGGGCATCGCCGCCCACGTCGACGTCGCCCCCTACGCGCTGTACTCGTCGCGGTGGGCGGATCTGGCCCCCACCGACGACTGGGTGAACACCCCGCTCGGCGGCGACCGGATCACCGGGCGCAGCCTGCCGCACGGCGCCGAGGTGGCCGTGCCCCGCACCCCGGCCGGGTTCGCCCGCGCGCTGTACCTGCTGCAGTCGGCGGGGCTGCTGGAACTCGACCGGCCCTTCGGCGGGCTCACCGCGGCCGACCTGACGGTGACCGAGGCCAACATCGTCGACTCGCCGCGGCACCTGCGGATCCGGGCCCTGGACATGTCCGAGTACGCGGCCGACATCCTGGCCAACTACGACGCGGTCGTGTTCGACCCGGTCACCGCCACCGGCATCGGCCTGGCACCGGCCCGCGACGCGCTGGCCGTCGAACCGGGGCCCGGCAACCCATACGCCCGGGTGCTGGTGGCGCCGGCCCGGCTGGCCGGGGACCCCCGGCTGACGACATTGGCGCACGCGCTGGAGGGCCCGGCCGTCGCCGACTACCTGAACCGCACCTACGCGGGCAGGTTCATCTCGGCGCAGATTCCGCTGCGCCCGGAATAATCCGACAGAAAGGCCGAACTCATGGATCTGCAACTGACCGGCAAGCGCGCCGTTATCACCGGTGGCAGCCGGGGCATCGGACTTGCGGTGGCACACGCGCTGGCCGCCGAGGGCGTCGACGTGGTGCTGGCCGCCCGCACCGCCGACACGCTGGAGAAGGCCGCCGCCGAGGTCGCCGAACGCAGTGGGCGGCGGGCGGTGCCGGTGGTCGTCGACACCGGGGACGACACCTCGGTGCGCCGGATGGTCGACCGCGCGGTCGCCGAACTCGGCGGGGTGGACATCCTGGTCAACAACGCCTCGAACCAGGCGATCGGCGCCGACTTTCCGGACCTCGCCGGCACCACCGACGAGAAGTTCTGGGGCGACGTGAATGTCAAGGTGGTGGGCTATCTGCGGGCGGCGCGGGCCGTCGCGCCCCACCTCAAGGCGCAGGGCTGGGGCCGCATCATCAACATCGGCGGCCTGGGCTACCGCCAGACCCTGTCGATCGTGCGCAGCATCCGCAACGTGAGCGTGGCCGCGCTGACCAAGAACCTCGCCGACGAGCTCGGCCCCTACGGCATCAACGTCACCGCGGTGCACCCGGGCCAGACCCGCACCCCGGAGAAAGAGCTGGCCTGGCGGGCCGCGGCCGCCGAATCCGGGCTGGACACCGCCGAATTCGAACGCCGGCTGGCCGCCAACGCGATCGGCCGGATTGTCGACGCGAGCGAGGTCGCCGACGTGGTCACCTTCCTGGCCTCCCCGCGCAGCGTGAGCATCAACGGCGACGCCATCGCCGTCGGCGGCGGACTGCTCGGCACCATCAACTACTGAAGACGCCGCATCCCGGCGGGCGCCCCCCGCACCCGCCGGGATGCGGTCGGTTCAGAAGAACGCCCCGCGCGGCGGGGTCTGGCCGGTGATCCGGTGGGCACCGACCACCCTGGCCTTGTAGGTGCGCGGGTTGTGGGCGGCCAGGGTACGGATGTTGCGCCAGTGCCGGTCCAGGTGGGCGGTGCGCCGGACGGTGGACCCGCCGCCCACGTCGAACAGTTCCGAGGCGGCGCGCTGGGCGAGTTCGTCGACGATGATCTTGGCCTTGGCGGCCCGCAGCGTCGCCTCCAGCGACAGCGCCTCCTCGGCGGCCGGGTCGTCGCGGGTCTCGGTGGCGGCGCCGAGCGCATCCGCCGCGGCCAGCACCAGCGCCTCGGCGGCGAACGCCTGGGCGGCCAGCACCCCGACGCCCTGCTGCAGGATCGGGTCGTCGGCCGGGTGGTCGGCCGCCGCGTGGTAGAAGGTGCGCCGGCGGGCACGCACCGCCGCGGCGGCGTCGTCGACCACGCGGCGCAGGATGCCGGCGATCACCGCGGTCAGGTACAGCTGCGGGAACGTCGACCGGTAGGGCAGTTCGGCGCCGATGTCGCCGGGCGCCAGGAAATCGTCCTCGGTGACCGCGACGTCGACGTAGCGGGTGGTGCCGCTGCCGGTGAACCGCTGGCCGATGCCGTCCCAGTCGTCCTCGATCACCACCCCGGGCCGGTCGGTCGGCACCACCAGCCGGACCGTGCCGCCCCGCGGGCCGGTCGCGGTGACGACCAGCCAGTCGGCGTACTGGTTGCCGGTGCTGTAGTACTTGGTGCCGTTGAGCCGCAACCCCTCCGGGGTCTCGGTGACGGCGGTGCGGTACGGGTAGTCGGGGCTGCCGGCGTGGTCGGTGCCCAGCTCGGTCACCGATACGCTGAACAGCTCGCCGCGGCGCACCCGCTCGAGCCAGCGCTCGTCCTGCGGGCGGGGCCGGCGCAGAAACCCCTCCACGGTGGCGAAGTGGTTGCGCAGGCTGTGCGCGACGTTCGGATCGGCCGCGCCGAGCGCGATCACCACCTCGAACAGCTCGCGCACCGTGGCACCGCCGCCGCCCTGCCCACGGGGCAGCCGCAGGGCGCCGAGGCGGGCGGCGCGGATGAGGTCGAACTTCTCGTACGGCGCCTCGTTGCGCTCGTCGCGTTCGACGACACCGTCGCCGATCGCCTCGATCAGCTCCTGCAGTTCGGCCGAACCGTAGGAGACGGGGCCGGTGCTGATGTCTTCGATCTGTGCGGTCATGGTGGCAGCCTCGGCGGTGATCGGCTTTCGAACAAGGTTGGCGAGCTACGTGATTCGTCAACCCGGGGCTTAATCGGGGAAACGCCGGAACGGTACCGTGTCGTCGACGGCGAGTTCGGCGACCAGGCCGAGTTCCCAGTCCAGGTAGCGGCGGAAGGCCGCCCTGCGGCGCTGCGGGTCGGGCTCGCGCCAGCCGGAGGCCACGATGTCGTCGGGCGCGGACAGCCACCGCTCGGTACCGGACTCCACCGGCAGCCCGGCCGACCGCCACGCCGCGAAACCGCCGTCGAGCCACCACACCTCGCGGTTAGTCAGCGCCGCCAGGTCCGCGGCGGCGAACGCGGCCGACACCCCGTCGGTGGAGGTCACCGCGATCGGCCCGGTGCCGGGGAGGTCGGTGCCGGCCAGCCGGGACCGGATGACGAAGTGCGCTCCCGGCACGTGCCCGGACCGGTAGGCCGGGCTCGCCGACACATCGAGCACCGTGACCGCATCGAGCGCGGCATGCAGTTCGGCCGGTCCGACGGCACGGAATCCGTCCCGCGGCAGCTCGAACGGCGCCGGCTCCGGACCGGTCTCCAGGCGCTCGCCGGCCAGGGCGTCGGCGAGCACGAACACCCGGCCCCAACCGATCTGGACCAGCCAGGAGGCGGCCACCGTCGCCCGCACACCGTCGTTGTCCACCAGTACGATCCGCGCGTTGCGGGTGGCGATGTGGCGGAACGCCCAGGGGGCGAGGTCCCAGCTCGGCGCCGAGCGGGATCCGGGCAGATGCCCGGCCTCGAACTCCTCCGGGGTGCGCACGTCGAGCAGATACAGTGTGCGCTGCTCGCGTTCGGCCTCGAACCCGGCCAGGGTGGCCCGGTCGATGACCGCAATCCCGAACCGCTCGGCGATCCGGGCCGCCGCCGCGCGGGCCGCCGCCAGCGCGTCCGGCCCCGGGGGCGGCGCGGCGACCGAGGCGCCGTGCACGAGCTCGTGGCCGTCGAGCACCCAGGACTGGGTGCCGCCCTCCAGCGCCACCACCCGGTTGGGCAGCCCGGCGTTGATCAGCACCTGGGCGCCCAGGATGCTGCGGGTCCGCCCGGCGCAGTGCACCACCACCAGGCTCTCGGGCGAGCGGATCACCTCGCCGGCCCGGTAGACGAGTTCCGCGCCGGGGATGGAGATCCCACCGGGCAGGCTGTGGTGTTCGTACTCGGCCAGCGGGCGGCTGTCGAGCAGCACGATGTCCTCGCCGGCGGCGAGCCGGGCGCGGTACTCGGCGACGCTGATGTGCGGGGTGGCGTAGACGTGTTCGATCCACTCCCCGAACGCCTGCCCGATGACGTGGTCGCCGCCGGTGTGCACCTTGTGACCGGCCTCGGCCCAGGCCCGCAGCCCGCCGGCGAGCACCCGCACGTCGGTGTAGCCCAGGTCGGCGAGCCGGGCGGCGGCCCGCCCGGCCAGGCCGTCGGTGCCGCCGTCGTAGACGACCACCGGCGCCGAACGGCGCGGAACGAGCAGCGGGGCACGCAGTTCCAACACGCTCAGCGGGATCGACACGGCCGCCAGGATCGACCCCTGCGCGGCGGTCACCCCGGCCTCGCGCACGTCGATCAGGGCGTACTCGGATTCCGATCGCACCAGCTCGTGCAGGGCGTCGGCGGTGATGGTGGCGGTTTCGACGGTGGTCATACCGGCGCAGTCTGTGGGTGCCGGGCAGGGCGAACAAGCCTTTTCCGCTACCGGGTTTCGTCACCGCAACTGAACGGTGCGGGACCGGTGAGTTTTTCTTCACGGTTCCGGTAGCGATTTTGTCTTCCTCCCCGCCGCGGTGTCGGCCACGTTGGGGTCCGGCACCGACCGCGCGTGTGATCAGGAGAGTCATGAGCACCCGAAAACTGCATCTCAATGTCAACGCCAACGCGCTCGGCCGCGCACCCGGCGGCTGGCGGCTGCGCGAGGAGCCGCTCGGGTTCCTCGACATCGCCGAGTGGGAGAACCTGGGCCGTACCGCCGAACGCGGCCTGCTCGACGCGGTGTTCCTGGCCGAGCTGCACGGATTCGACGCGCAGGACTTCACCCGGCCGTGGAACGCGCTCGACCCGTTCCTCGTCCTGACCGCCGTCGCCCGCGCCACCACGCACGTGGGGCTGGTCGCGACGGTGTCGTCGACCTACCGGCACCCGTACCACATCGCCCGGCTGGCCTCGTCGCTCGATCTGATCTCGCAGGGCCGCACCGCCATCAACGTGGTCACCACCCAGTCGCCGCGGGCCGGCGCCCAGTTCGGCCGGGACGCCCACCCGGACCGGGACGCCCGCTACGGCCTTGCCGACGAGGCGATCTCGGTGATCAAGCAGTTGTGGCAGTCCTGGGAGCCGGACGCGCTCGTCGGCGACGTGGCCACCGGCGAGCTGACCGATCTGACCAAGGTGCACGAGGTCGACTTCGCCGGCGAGCACCTGCGCGTGAACACCTGGTTCCAGGTGCCCCGCTCCCCGCAGGGGTATCCGGTGGTGCTGCAGGCCGGCGCCTCCGAGCAGGGCATCGACCTGGCCGCCAAGCACGCCGACGCGGTGTTCTGCGCGGCGCACGGCCTGGAGCAGGGCCGCGAGTTCGCGCGGCGGGTCAAGGCGCGGGCCCGCGACGTCTACGGCCGCAATCCCGACGAGGTGCTCATCCTGCCCGGGCTGTGGCCGGTGCTGGGCAGCACCGAGGCGGAGGCTCGTGCGCGGCGGGACCTGCTGGCGGGCCTGTCCACCGACAGCGCGGACGCGCTGGCGTCGCTGGCCGAGCAGATCGGACTGCCGGTGGAGAGCCTGCACCTCGACCGGCAGCCGCCGTGGGAGCTGGTCAACGCCCCGGACTGGTCCCCGCCGAGCTTCGGGTTCGCCAACTCGGTGCTGCGCACCGCCGAGCGGGAGAACCTCACCGTGCGGGAACTGCTGGAGCGGCACATCAGCGGGGGCGGCCACCGGATGGTGGTCGGCACCCCCGAGCAGGTGGCCGACGAGATGGAGGCGTTCTTCCGGGCCGGCGCCGCCGACGGGTTCAACCTCAACCACGACTTCTACCCCGACGGCCTCGATCTCATCGTCGACCACCTGGTGCCGGAACTGCAGCGGCGCGGGCTGTTCCGCACCGAGTACGAGGCGACCACCCTGCGCGGCCATCTCGGGTTGCCGATCCCGGGTGGAATCGGCACGCCGGCAGCCGGTTTCGCCGGTGCGCAGCGCGGCTGAGACGGTTCGGGAATACCGCGGCGCCGGCTGCGGTAGAACGGTGGGAGACGACAGCACCCGGTGAGAGGACGAACATGGTCGCGGTACCCGAAGGTTACGAATCCCTGCTCGAGCGTCCGCTGTACGGGCATCTGGCCACCGTCCGCCCGGACGGCACCCCGCAGGTCAACGCGATGTGGTTCGCCTGGGACGGCGAGCGGCTGCGGTTCACCCACACCACCAAGCGGCAGAAGTACCGCAACATCCAGCACAACCCGGCGGTGGCGATGTCGGTGATCGACCCCGACAACCCGTACCGCTATCTCGAGGTCCGCGGCGTGGTGGAGGAGATCGTCCCGGACCCAGAGGGCCGGTTCTACCTCGAGCTCAACGACCGCTACAGCGGGCCGCTGACCGAGCCGCCGGCGGACAAGGCCGACCGCGTCATCCTGGTGGTGCGTCCCACCGGGTTCAGCAAGCAGTAGCGCCGCTACCGCCCGCCGTCCTCGCCGCGGGCCCGTTCCTCCTCCTCGCGGGCCCGCCGGGCGGCCTCGATGACCTCGGGCGGCACCGGCCGCTGCAGCCAGGCCCGCATCCGCAGCAGTCCGCTGGTGATCACCCCCACGGCGAGCAGGGCGACGAGGATCCAGGCCACGGTCGACATACCCCGATCCTCCTCCCCGCCCGGCCGCCGTGGGGGAAATCGGCCGAGTCGGCCCCGGCGCCGGGTGATCGCCACCCCGAGCAGCGCCGGCGCCCCGCCGACCGTCGGTGTGCGACAGAGCGTAGGCCCAGGTGAGAGCAGTCTCAGCCATGGACCCGCGGCGCTCAGCCCGCCAGCCGGGCGCGGACCCACTGCTCGGTGCCGGTGGTGGGGATGCCGCGCACCGCGTTGTAGGTGCCGGCCCTGGGCCAGGCCACCCCCTTGCCCTGGGCGAACACCGCCCGGTACTTGTGCAGGTGGTCGTCGGGATGCCGGTCGAGATCGGCCAGCAGCCGCGGCAGCGTCCACACCTCACGCCGGACCGGTTCGCCCCGGACCCGTTCGACGATGTCGGCGAGCTCGCCGTAGCTGATCGTGTCCCCGGCGACGTAGACCACCCGGTCGCGGACCGGGGGCCGCTCACGCAGGATCTCCGCGGTCAGCACGCCGATGTCCTCGGGCGTGGTGACCGTCACCGCGGTGTCCCAACTCCCCAGTGCGTGAACGGTATTCGTCTCGAGGTCGACGATGCCGACGGCCGGGTCGAACAGGAAGCTGGTGAACATCCCGGTCGAGACGATCACCCATGCGGTGTCGCGCTGAGCGCGCAGCATGTCGCGGACGTCGAGCTGCTCGTCGAACAGGTCCTGCGGGCTGCCGCGGCCGATGGCGTCGTAGTCGACCCCGAACTGCCAAGGCACGTAACGCCATACCCCCGCCCGCAGGACTGCCTCGGTGATCCGGCGTTGCAGCCCCGGGCCGGCGCCGAACCCGACACCGTTCACCACGGTGTCGAACCCGGCGAGGATCGCCGCGAGTTCGGGCACGGTCGCCATGGCCACGTCGGCCTCGACGACCGGCACGCCCCGGGCGGCCAGCTCCGTTCGCAGCCGGATATGCCGCGGTGCATCCGACGGCCGCAGCAGCACACTCGGCGCCGCGTCTGGGTGCCGGTCGGACAGGGCGGCCAGCACGGCACCGCCCAGCTCGCCCGCACCGATGACCAGAATGCGCTCCGGGGACGGCGCCATGACACTCCTCCGTGGGGTTTCGGCTGTGTGGACGGTCAACAACCGTCCGCGGCGCCGCATTCCGCCTCGCGCTGCCGCAACCCGGTCAGCAGGAACTCCACCGTGTGCGCCATCGCCGCGTGCAGATCGATGCCGGGGGTGTCGAACCAGTTGGCCACGCATCCGGCGAGCACGGTCACCACCACGGTCGCGACGAACCGCGGGCCCAGTTCGTGGCCGCGCAGGTCCCCGCCGCGCTGCCCGTCGGCGACGATCTCGGTGACCAGGTCGATGAGCTCGGGGTGCAGGGTCTCCCCGCCGACCGGGGTCTCCGGCCGGTGCAGCATGTCGAAGGCCATGGCCCGCATCGCCGGACCGCTGTCGGCCCAGGCGTCGGCGATCACCCCGGCGACGGTGCGGATCCGCTGCGGCGCGGCACCGCCGGACTCCGCGACCGCGGTGCGGGCGCGTTCGGCCAGCCGCCGGTTGAACTCCAGCAGCAGCGCGGCCTTGGTCCCGTAGAACCGGAAGAAGGTGGCCCGGCCCACCTCGGCGCGGGCACAGATGTCCTCGACCGTCACCTCGGCGTACGGCCGCTCGGCGAACAGCGCCATCGCGGCGTCGTAGATCGCCGCCCGGGTGCGGGCGCGCTTGCGCTCGCGCAGGGTCGGCGCGGTGCCGTCAGGCATAGCCGCAGCTTAACGGCCCCGGACCTTGACAGAGACTCGAAACCCAACTGATACTCCGGTCTCACGTTCAGTGTGACGCACATCTCAGAAAGGGAGGTCGGTTGTGGCTGTCGACGGTGGCGAACTGCTGGCCCGGGCGCTGCGGGACGCCGGGGTGCGGGACGTCTTCGCCCTGCACGGCGGTCATCTCGACGCCTTCTGGACCGCCTGCGACCGGCACGGGCTGCGGCTGATCGACACCCGGCACGAGGCCGCCGCCGGCAACGCCGCCGACGGGTACGCCCGGGTCACCGGCCGGCTCGGCGTCGCCGTCGTCACCTCCGGACCCGGGTTCGCCAACGCGTTCGCCGCGCTGCCCAACGCGATGACCGACGGGGTGCCGCTGCTCCTGGTCGCCGGCGCTCCCCCGCTGCGCGAGGTCGAGACCAACGAGATGCAGGGCGGGTTCGACCAGGTCGCCGCCGCCGCACCGGTCACGAAGTGGGCGCACCGCATCGTCACCGGCGAACGCATCCCCGACCTGGTCGCGCTGGCGATCCGCAAGGCCACCGCCGGCCGGCCGGGCCCGGTGTACCTGGAGATCCCGATCGACGTGCTGGTCACCCCGGTCGACGAGGCCGCGATCCCGCCAGCCGGACCCGCGCTCGTCGCCGACCGCCCGGCACCGTCCCCGGCCGCGGTGGCCGCCGCGACCGATCTGCTGCGCACCGCGACCCGCCCGGCGATCGTCATCGGCGGCGGCACGCTGTGGTCGGACTGCGCGGCCGAACTCGCGGCCTTCGCCGACCGCGCCGGGATCCCGGTGTTCGCCAACAACCGCGCGATCGGGGTGCTGCCGGCCGGGCACCGCTGCAACGCCTGGAACGTCGACAACCTCGCCGCGCTGGCGCTGGCCGGCGAGCCCGGCCCGGATGTGGTGCTGCTGCTCGGCACCCGCACCGGGCTGCTCACCGGAGGCCGGGCCAACTCGATGCTCCCGGCCGACGCCCGCGTCATCCAGGTCGACCTGGAGGCAAGCGAATTCGGGCGGTTGCGGCCGATCGACGTGCCGGTGGTCGCCGACTGCCGGGAGTTCCTGCGCGCCCTGCTCGACACCGGCGCCGCCTGGCCGGACCGCACCGATTGGCTGGCCCGGGCCACCGCCGCCCAGACGACGGTCGACCAGGTCTACGGCGCGGTGCCGCGGACCGACGACGGCCGGCTGCACCCGTACCACGCCGCCCGGGCCGCGGTGACGGCCGCCGGACCCGGGTCGGTCATCGTGCTCGACGGCGGCGAGGCACCGCTGTGGGCGGGCATGAGCCTGGCCGCCGCGGCACCGCACCGCACCGTCAACCTCGGCTACATGGGCCATCTCGGCATCGGGCAGGGCTTCGCGATCGGCGCCCAGATCGCCGAGCCGGACCGGCGCGTGCTGCAGCTGACCGGCGACGGCGCCTACGGGTTCCACATCCAGGAGCTCGACACCATGGTCCGCCACCGGCTGCCGATCGTCACCGTGGTGCTCAACAACGCCTGCTGGGGCATGTCGATCCACGGCCAGCAGGCGGTGTACGGCCGCGACGTCATCACCCGGCTCGCCGACACCGACTATCACGAGGTGGCCCGCGCTTTCGGTGGTTACGGTGAGCGGGTGACCGAACTCGACCAGATCGGACCGGCCGTCGAGCGCGCGTTCGCCTCCGGGAAACCCGCCTGCATCAACGTCGCGGTCGCCGCCGCGCCGGTGCACCCGCTGACCACGATGATGCTCGGCGACGTCGCCGCCGAGGACGCCGTCGTGGTGCCCTACTACGAGAACATCCCGCTGCCGGGAGGCCGTCGGTGAAGGCGGTCAGCTGCCGCAACGCCACCCTGGAGGTGGTCGAGCTGCCCGAGCCGCGCCCCGCCGAAGGGCAGCTCGTGCTCGAGGTGTTGCGGTGCGGCATCTGCGGATCGGACCTGCACGCCCGCGACCACGCCGACGAGCTCGGCGAGTCGATGGCCGCGGTCGGCGTCGAGCACGTGCCGAGCGCCGGCGTGCCGGTGGTGTTCGGCCACGAGTTCTGCGGCGAGGTGGTCGAGCGCGGCCGCGGCGTGGGCCGGCGGTTCCGGCCCGGCACCCGGGTGGTGTCCTTCCCGATCCTGCGGGCCCGCGGCGGCGTGCACCTGACCGGGCTGTCGCCGGCCGCGCCGGGCGCCTACGCCGAGCGGGTGCTGGCCGAGGCCGCGCTGAGTTTCGTGGTGCCTAACGGCCTTTCCGACGACCTCGCGGCGCTCACCGAGCCGATGGCGGTCGCCCTGCACGCGGTGCGCCGCAGCGGCATCACCCGCCGCGACACCGCCGTCGTGATCGGCTGCGGGCCGGTGGGCCTCGCCATCATCTGCCACCTCAAGGCGCAGGGCGTGGAACGCATTGTGGCCGGCGATCTCTCGCCGCGCCGCCGCGAGTTGGCGCAACGCTGCGGGGCGACGCTGGTCGTCGACCCGACCGAGGTGTCGCCGTACGCGGACGCACCCGGGTTCACCTCGGGCACCGACCTGTACGGCTTCGCGGTGACCTCGATGCGCAAACTGCGCCGCATCCCGGGCTGGCCGCTGCTGTACCGCGTCGCCGACGCCCTCGGCGGCACGGCGCCGAAACGCCCGGTGGTCTTCGATTGCGTCGGCAACCCGGGCATGATCGACGCCATCGTGGCCGAGGCGCCGTTCAACTCGCGGGTGGTGGTGGCCGGCGTGTGCATGGGCACCGACCGGTTGCGCCCGACGCTGGCCAACGGCAAGGAGATCGACCTGCGGTTCGTGTTCGGCTACACCCCGTTGGAGTTCCGCGACACCCTGCACCTGCTCGCCGACGGCAAGGTCGACGCCGCACCCATGGTCACCGACGTGGTGGGGTTGCACCAGGTCGGGGCCGCCTTCGACGCGCTGCGCACCCCCGAGCAGCAGGCCAAGGTGCTGATCAACCCCGCCCTGCGCACGGCGGGGCGCTGACCGGCCGGTCGCGCCGATCAGGGCCGGGTCGCGGTGACCGCCCACACCCGGCGCCGCCCGGAGCGGTGGCCGCTGACCGCGACGCCGGTGAACCCGGCCCGCCGGCACTGGGCGGCGAAGGTGTGCGCCTGCTGTTCGGTCCAGCCGTGGCCGGCCGGTCCGGTCGCGCCCGGCTCGGTCTGCCGCTCGACGGCAAGCAGCCGTCCGCCCGGTGCGAGCACCCGCCGCGCCTCGCGCAGCCCGGCGTCGACGTCCTTCCAGTGGTGCACGGTGGCCAGCGACCACAGCACGGTGGCCGACCCGTCGGCCAGCGGCACCTGCTCGGCGGCACCTTCCATCCAGGCGATCCGGCCGTCGCGGGTGAAGGTCCGGGCCAGCCGCAGCATCATCGGCGACGGGTCGACGCCGGTGGCGTGCGCGCCGCGGCGGGCCGCCTCGCGCACCGCGTTGCCGGGGCCGCAGCCGATGTCGACGACCCGGTCGCCGGGCCCGACGCCGGTGAGCTCGGCGGCGAGCCGGGCGTTGTGCCGCCCCATCAGCAACAGCCCGAGCCCGATCGCGGCGCCGACGACGCCGGAGAAACCCGGGTGGTCGGCGTGATGGTTGGCCGGCAGCTCGTGTGCGGTCATGTCTCGACCCTAAGCCGCGCCGGTCGCGACCAACGTGAGCTCGGGTGCGAGAAATCGCCGCGATCTGCGACACAACCTCACGTTCGCGCCCCGGTAACGTGGCGCGGGTGAACTCATCGCGTGTGTCATTCCCGATTGCGTTTCTCGGTGCCGCCGCACTGGCCCTGACCCTGGGCGCGTGCGGCTCCGACAACAACGACGCCGAGGCGAGCCCGGCGACCACCGAGGAGGTCGTCGAGGAGATCATCGAGGAGACCCCGGCCACCGACACCGCGCCGGCGGCCAACACCTGCCCCACCGCCGCGCCGGAGAACGCCGCGGCGGACTGGACCTACTCCGGCGCCACCGGCGCCGTGGCGGTCACCGGCCCCACCGACACCACGGCCCCGGTCGTCGAGGTGACCGCGCCGTTCAGCGTCACCGAGACGCAGGTCCAGACGCTGGTCCCGGGCGACGGGCCGGTCGTCGGCGAGGAGGCCACCGTGCTGGTCTGCTACCTGGGCGTCAACGGCCGCGACGGGTCGATCTTCGACAACAGCTTCGAGCGCGGCCGCCCGGTGGACTTCCCGCTCTACGGCGTGATCCCCGGTTTCCAGAAGGCGATCGCCGGCCAGACCGTCGGCTCGAGCGTGGCGGTGGCGATGACCCCCGAGGACGGCTACCCGCAAGGCCAGCCGGCCGCCGGGATCCAGCCGGGCGACACGCTCGTCTTCGCGATCAAGATCCTCAGCGCGGTGAACTGAGGTCCGGGCCGGGCGGGCGGCGGGTGTCCGACGCCGCCCGCCGGGCCACCACCCGGCGCAGCCCGGGCGGCCCGTCCTTGCGGATCAGCGCCCCGAGCCGGCTCGCCCGGCTGCGCAGCGGGGCGCCGAGCAACTCGCCGAGGACCACGCCGGAGCCCAGGGCGAGCGCGGTGGCCACCGCGGTGAGCATGTAGTGCACGCCGTTGGCGTAGTTGCCGTCGACGGCGAACGAGAACACCGCGCGGAACACCGCCAGGCCCGGCAGCATCGGCATGATGCCCGCGGTGGCGACCACCAGCGCCGGGGCCTGGCGGCGCACCGAGATCAGCGTGGCCACCACACCCACCCCGACCGCGGCGATGCCGCAGGCGAAGATGTGCCCGAAACCGGCCCGGCCCAGCCCGATCACGACGAGCTCGGCCAGCCCCGCGGCCAGCCCGGCGTTGAGCACCGAGCGCCACGGCGCGTAGCTCGCCACGGTCAGGCAGGACCCGGCCAGCGCGGCACCGAGCACCGCGACGGCCATCTGCACCGTGCTGAACGTCGCGACGAACGACTCGGTGGCCTCCACGTGCAGCACGATCGTCACCCCCGCCGCGGTGGCCATCTGCAACCCGGCCAGGATGCCCACCACGATCCCGGAGGTGAGCAGCACCGCCTCGGAGAACCGGGCGGTCGCGGTCATGATGTGGTTGGTGACGGCGTCCTGCATCGCGCCGACCAGCGTCAGGCCGCTGAGCAGCACCACGATCCCGGCCGCGACCAGCTCGGTCGGCCCCTGCCCGGTCACCAGGTAGGCACCGACCGCGATGACGGTGGCGATGGCCGCGCCCGCGGCGTTCTGGAAGAAGAACGGGGTGCCGCGGCGGTTGAGGATCCGGCCCACCCGGTCGATCAGCGCCGAGCTCAGCGCGGCCAGCAGACAGGTCAGCCAGGTACCGCCGAGCAGCATGGCGATGCCGAGCGCGAACCCGGCCCAGCCCACGGTGGCCAGCCAACGCGGATAGGGATGCGGCCGCGTGGTGAGGTCGTCCATCACCTCGTGCGCCCGGTCCACGTCGATCTCGCCGGTGGTGATCCGCTGCACCAGCCGGTCGAGTTCGGTCAGCCGGGTGTAGTCGGTGGACCGGGCGTGCACGGTGCGCACGATGGTCACCGGTGCCCCGTCGGCGGTCGGCGGCGCCGACACCAGGATGGTGTTGGAGAAGATGTCGACGATGCAGTCGTTGATCCGGTAGGCGCGGGCGACGTCCTGTGCGGTGGCGATGACGTCGGCGGTGCCCGAGCCCGACGACAGCATCACCTGGGCCAGCCGGGTGGTCAGGTCGAGCACCTTGCGGGTGTGCACGTCGCCCGGGCCGCGCGCGGCACGGTTGCGTTGCCCGGCCAGTGGCGCCGGATCCCGCGCACCGCGGAGTGCCAACCGCATCCCGCCGCGCAGCCGGCCCCCGACCCGCGACCTCTGTGCCATCACCGAGCCAGGATACTGAACCCGCGTGGCGTCGCCGGGCGCCCGCGCCGATCATAATCGGGAAGCGTTGTTCCGCAAGACGATTCCCAGCTCCACCATACCGGTGCCCCCGGGGCTTGCGGCAAGGCCCCACCGGTACGGCACAATCGGGCACTCATGCCGAAACAGGCTGTGCGTTACGGCTTTTCGAGCGCAGCGGAACGGGGGGCGGAATGACCGATGCCGGATTCGACGTGGTCGTGGCCGGGGCCGGGCCGACCGGGACGATGCTGGCCGCCGAACTGCGGCTGCACGGGGTGCGGGTGCTCGTCCTGGAGCGCGACCCCGCGCCGTCGCCGGTGGTGCGCTCGCTGGGGCTGCACGTGCGCAGCATCGAGATCCTCGACCAGCGCGGCATCCTGGAGCGGTTCCTCGCGCACGGCCGCCGCCACCCGGTGGGCGGGTTCTTCGCCGGCATCCCCGCACCGGCGCCGCGCCTCGACAGCGACCACGCCTACGTGCTCGGCCTCCCCCAGCCGGTCACCGACCGGCTGCTGCTCGAGCGGGCCGTGGAACTCGGTGCCGAGCTGCGGCGCGGCGCCGAGGTCGTCGACGTCGGCGAGGACGGGCACGGGGTGACGGCCGTCCTCGCCGACGGCGGCCGGGTACGGGCGCGCTACCTCGTCGGCTGCGACGGCGGGCGCTCCACGGTGCGCAAGCGGCTCGGGATCGGCTTCCCCGGGCAGCCGTCGCGCACCGACACCCTGCTCGGCGAGCTGCGGCTCACCGCCGATGCGGACACCGTCGCCGCGACCGTCGCGCGGATCCGCCGGTCCGGCGTCATGCCGCTCGGCGACGGCTACCACCGGGTGGTCGTTCCCGCCGCCGACGTACGCCGCGACCGGTCGGTCGGCCTCGACGAGTTCCGCGCCCGGCTCGTCGCCGTCGCCGGCACCGACCTCGGCGCCCACAGCCCGCGGTGGCTGTCCCGGTTCGGCGACGCCACCCGGCTGGCCGAGCGGTACCGGCGCGGGCGGGTGCTGCTGGCCGGCGACGCCGCCCACGTCCACCCCCCGGTCGGCGGACAGGGCCTCAACCTCGGCATCCAGGACGCGGTGAACCTCGGCTGGAAGCTGGCCGCCGCGGTGGGCGGCTGGGCGCCGCCGGACCTGCTGGACAGCTACGAGCGGGAGCGCCGCCCGGTGGCCGCCGACGTGCTGGACCGCACCCGCGCCCAGATGACGCTGCTGCAGGACGGCCCGGTGCGCCGGTTGTTCGCCGAGTTGCTGGCCATCGAACCGGTGAACCGGTACCTCACCGAACAGCTCACCGGGATCGCCATCCGCTACGACCTGGGCGGCGACCACGACCTGGTGGGCCGGCGGATGTCCGACCGCCCGCTGCCCGGTGGCCGGCTCTACGAACGGATGCGCGACGGCCGCGGCGTGCTGCTGGACGACACCGGGCGGTTGTCGGTCGCCGGCTGGTCCGACCGGGTGCACCGGGTGGCCGCCCCCGGACTCGAGGTGCCGGCGGCGCTGCTGCGCCCGGACGGTCACGTGGCCTGGGTCGGCGACGACCAGCAGGGGCTCACCGAGCGGCTGGCGGCCTGGTTCGGGCCGGACGGGTCATCATGGACCGGTGGAATCGACGCGGGTGGACCGATGGCTGTGGGCGGTCCGGCTGGCCAAGACGCGGCCGGACGCGGCGGAGGCCTGCCGGGGCGGGCATGTGAAGGTCAACGGCCGGACGGCGAAACCGGCCACCCCGGTGGGACCGGGTGACCGGGTGCAGGCCCGCATCGGCGACCGGACGCGCGTCGTGGAGGTCACCCAGGTGATCCAGAAGCGCGTCGGCGCGGCCGTCGCGGCCACCTGCTACATCGACCACACCCCGCCCGCTCCCCCGCCCCCGCCGCCGGTCGCGGTGCGGGAACGCGGTGCGGGCCGGCCCACCAAGCGGGACCGCCGGCTCATCGAGCAGCTGCGCGGCCGGCGCTGACCGTTTCGTGCCGCCGCGGTCCGGGTATCGCGCGAGTGTCCGGACTCAGTTGGGAGGCTGTGATGGAAAGTCGCGCGAAAGCCCTCGGGCACGCGATTCACCCGATGTTGATCCCGTTCCCGCTCGGCCTGCTCGCGGCCGCGGTGGTCTTCGACATCATCCACCTGGTCAGCGACCGGCCGGGGTTCGCCACCGCGGCGGCCTACGCGATCGCCGGCGGCATCATCGGCGGGGCGCTGGCCGCGCCGTTCGGCTGGATCGACTGGTTCAAGATCCCCGCCGGTACCCGTGCCAAGTCCACCGGCCTGGTCCACGGCCTGGGCAACGCCGCGGTGCTGGTGCTGTTCGCGGTCAGCTGGCTGATCCGCGCCAACGCCGAGGCCTGGTCGCCCAACGGCTGGGCGCTGCTGTGCAGCTTCGCCGCGGTGGTGGTGGCCGGGGTGGCCGCCTGGCTGGGCGGTGAACTCGTCGAGCGGATGGGGGTCGGCATCGACGACGGGGCCAACCTGGACGCCCCGAACTCGATCACCCACCGCCACGCCGCGACCTGACGCGGGCCACGGGTGTCGGAGGTACCTGACATCCTGCACGGGTGGGCATCGTCATCCTGCTGATCGTGGTACCGCTCGTGCTCTGGCCGCTGGGCGGTCGCGTGCTGAAGAGCTACCGGATGTTCCAGGACCGTCGCCGGTCCGCACCGCAGCCCCCGCCGCAGCGGCCGGCACCGGCCGACGACGGCTGGGGTAGGCGGGTACGCATGGTGCGCCGGGCCATGGCCACCCACATCCGCACCGAGACCCGCTGGCTGCTGGAGTACGAACGCGACCTCGCCAAGCTGCTCGACTTCCCGGCGATGATCGACATGCGCAACCCGCTCACCGAGCGGTTCCACCGCGCCAAGCCGCACGCCGCGCTGACCATGCCGGGCCGGGCGCACGACGTGGCGGACGACCCGGAGGCCGCCCGCCGCTATGTGGAGGCCGTCGAGGAGTTCGTCTCCGCGTTCGACGCCGCCGAGGCCGACGCCATCCGGCGCCGCCGCAGCGACTTCTCCGCCGACGCGCAGCAGCGGTTCGACCGGGCGCAGGACGCGCTGCGCATCGCCGCCGACGCCGCGACCACCCCGGGGCGACGGCGACTAGCCTACGAGCTGGCCCGCCTCGAGCTCGAAGACCTGGTGGTGCTGCCCCCACCGGTCCGCACCGCCATCGAACGCGGCATCGCCGGGGAGATCGGCCGCTAGCCGTCGGCCCGGTCCAGCAGGTCCCGGAACGCCGCCGCCGGATACACCGCCGCCCCGGCCGCCCGCACCCGCCGGGCCAGACCGGCGTCGGAGGTCACCACCGTGCAGTCGGCCGGGTTCAGGCCGGCGACGATGCGCACGATCTCGTCGTCGGCGGCATCGCGGCCGCCCGCCGGCGCCCAGTGCACCCGCACCGACACCGACCCGACCGCGACGGGCCGCTCGAAAACCACGACGACGTCCCGGTTCCCGGCCGCGGCCCAGGCCTCCAGCGCGGCCACCAACCGCCGCATCGCGCCGTCGCGGTCGCGCCACCAGCCGTCCGGGCGGGTGCCGATGACGTTCATCGCGTCGACGATCCAGGGCATGCCCCGACGCTATAGGGTCACCAGGGCATGAGCCTGGTCACCTACGAACTGCGCGACCACATCGCCACCATCACGCTGAACCGGCCCGAGGCCCGCAACGCGATCAACGGCGCCATGCGCGCCGAACTCAACGCGGCCTGGGAGCGGTTCCGCGCCGACGAGGACGCCTGGGTGGGCATCCTCACCGCCACCGGCGAGGTGTTCTGCGCCGGCGGCGATCTCAAGGACGGCGCGGGCTCCACCGGCACCTTCCCCGGAACGTTCTGGGAGAAGCCGACCATCAACAGCTTCGAGTCCGGCATGGAGCTGTTCAAACCCACCATCGCCGCCGTGCACGGCCCCTGCCTCGGCTACGGACTCACCGGAATCCTGTTCTGCGACTTCGTGATCGCCTCGACCACCGCGGAGTTCGGCTTCCCCGAGGTCAAGCTCGGGGTGCCCACCATCGTCGGCGCCATCCGGCTGCCGCAGCGGGTCGGCTGGGCCAACGCGATGGAGCTGCTGCTCACCGGGGAACGGATCTCGGCACAGCGGGCCAAGGAGATCGGGCTGGTGTGGCGGCTGGTCGAGCCCGACGAGCTGCACCGGCAGGCGCTGGAGTGGGCCCGCACGCTGACCCGCGCCGCCCCGCTGGCGCAGCGGGCCACCAAGGAGGTGGCCTGGCGCAGCGCCGACATGGGCTGGATCGAGGCCGTCCGCTTCGGCGAGACCATGCGCAAGGTGGCCGCCGCGACCGCCGACGCCGCCGAGGGGCTGACCGCGTGGCGCGAGAAACGCCCACCCCGCTGGACCGGCCGGTAGATGATCGCAGCCGTGACCGATGTGCGACCGACCATCCCCGCCCTGCTGGCGCGGTGCGCAGCCGGATTCGGCGACCACCCGTACCTGATCACCCCGGCCGGCACCCTGAGCTACGCCGGCGCCGAGCAGCGCTCCGCGGTGCTGGCGCGCTGGCTGCTCGCGCAGGGGGTCGGCAAGGGCAGCCGGGTGGGGCTGTTCTTCCCCAACGGCATCGACTGGGTGCTGTGGTGGCTGGCGGCGAGCCGGATCGGGGCGTTGGTGGTGCCGCTGTCGACCCTGTACCCGCCCGCCGAACTGGCCAAGGTGCTGCGACTGGCCGACGTCGGGCTGCTCGTCGCCCCGCCGTCGGTGCTGGGCGCCGACGTGCCCGCGCTGTTCGAGCGCGCCCTCGACGGACTGGCCGGCCAGGGCCGCGACCTGGTGCTGCCCACCGCGCCGTATCTGCGCCGCATCGCCGTCACCGGCACCTGCGACCGCGGCTGGGCGCTGCCGGTCGACCCCTCGGCCGCGGCGCCGGCCGGGCTGCTCGCCGCCGTCGAGGCCGAGGTGACCCCCGCCGATCTGGCCGTGATGATCCACACCTCCGGCTCCACCGCCGACCCCAAGGGCGTGTTGCACACCCAGGGCACGCTGGTGCGCCAGACCTCGGCCTGGGCCACGGCGATCCGCGCGCTGACCCGCAGCGCCGGCCCGCCGCGGGTGCTGTGCGCGATGCCGTTCTTCTGGGTCGGCGGGCTGCTGGCCACCACCGGCGCGCTGCACGAACCGGCCACGGTGCTCACCCTGCCGCGACTGGATCCCGGTGCGGCCCTGGACCTCGTCGAGACCCACCGGGCCGCCGGCGTGATCGGCTGGCCGGCCTTCACCCGCCGGCTGCGTGAGCACCCCGGCTTCGCCGAACGCGACCTGAGCTGCGCCCCGATGCTGCGCGACGGGCCGGTGGACATCGCGATGGTCGACGTGCCGGACGGATACCCGGTGCACCGCACCATGTCCGAGACCGCGGGCGGCTTCGTGCACACCGAGCTGGCGATCGTCGACGCCGACGGCAACCCGGTGCCCGACGGCGAGATCGGCGAACTGTGGGTGCGCGGCATCGGCGTGATGGCCGGCTACAACAAGCGGGAGCGGCACGAGACCTTCGACCCGGACGGCTGGTACCACACCGGCGACCGGGTCTACCGCCGCCCCGGCGACCCACGGCTGTTCTACGTGGGGCGCAGCAGCGAACTGATCAAATGCGGCGGGGCGAACGTCTCCCCGCTCGAGGTGGAGGCCGCGCTGCTGGAGTCGCCCGCGGTGGCGCAGTGCGTGGTGGTCGGGGTCGACGACGCCGACCGCGGCGAGGCGGTGTGCGCGGTGGTGGTGCCCGCCGGCGAGCGCCCGGACCCGGCCGCGCTGGCCGCGCACGCCCGCGAGCGGCTCTCGGCGTACAAGGTGCCGACCCGCTGGGCGGTCACGACCGCGGCCCGCATCCCGGTACTGGCCAGCGGCAAGTACGACCGCCGGGCGCTGCGGGGGATGATCATGCGCGGAGAGCTCGAGACGACAGCCACGAGTTGAGGGGAAACGTGAGCCGGAACGCGATCGTCACCCGCGATCCGTCGTCCTGGTCGGCCCGGCTGTGGGCCGACATCGAACCGATCTACGGCGCCGTGCTGGCCCACCCGTTTCTGACCGGGCTGGTCGACGGCGACCTCGACGACGCGGTGTTCGCCCACTACGTCGCCCAGGACCTGCTGTACCTGCGCGACTACGCCCGCGCGCTGGCCGTGGTCGGCGCCAAGGCCCCCACCCCGGCCGACACCGCGCTGTTCGCCCGGCACGCCGCCGAGGTGCACGACGCCGAGCTGGCGATGCACGACGAGCTGCTGCCGCAGCTGGACCTGGACCCGCGGGCCACGGCGGCCGCCACCCCCGGCCCCACCACCGTCGCCTACACCAACTACCTGCTGGCCACCGCCCACGCCGGCGGGTTCGCCGACGGGCTGGCGGCGGTGCTGCCCTGCTACTGGATCTACGCCCGGGTCGGGCTGGAGCTGGTCGGGCGCGGCTCGCCCGACCCGCGCTACCAGCGCTGGATCGACACCTACGCCGGCCCGGAGTTCACCGCCTCGGCCGCCGAGGTGCTGGCGCTGGCCGACCGCGTGGGGGCCGGGCTGAGCAGCGCCGACGAGGCCCGCGCCCGCCGTCACTTCGTGACCGCCGGCCGCTACGAGTGGATGTTCTGGGACGCCGCCTACCGGCGCGAGACGTGGCCGGTGTGACGATCCTGCGACACCGGCCGGGCCCGGTCGGCTATAACCGACTGCGATGAGCGGATGGCGGGACCGCGCCCGCAAGTGGGGCGCAGCGGTGGCATTGGTGGCGATGATCGCCGGGGCGGTCGGGGTTACGGTGATGATCATCGTCACCAGCACACAACCGGTGCCGCAACCGACCCCGGTCGCCGCGCCACCCCCGCCGCCGCCGGAGCCGGCCATGCCCACCCCGGAGGAGTTCGCCCTCGACGTCCGGGTCTCCGGCCAGGAGTGCGACGCGACCGGCTGCGTGTACCGCTACACCGTCGACCCCAAGTACCTCGGGCTGCACCCGCTGCCCGAGGAGGGGTTCACCGTGGAGTACCGGGTCACCGGCGGCACCGAACCGCAGGACGGGCACTTCACCGTGCGGGGCAGCCAGGCCCGCATCCTGCAGGACGTCCCGGTGGCCGGCCCGCCGAACGCCACCCTCACCGCGACCGTGGTCGGGGTGCGCGCGATCGCGCCGGCGGACGTGCCGCCCCCGGAGTCCGGGGCGCCGTCGGCACCGGAGCCGGCGCCGGCGGCCACGCCCGCGCCGACGGGTCCTACTGGATGATCCGCCCCACGTAGGGCGTCATGTTCGCGAACCGCACCGGCGAGACCGTCACCACCGGGTCGGTGGCCTCGACCATCTGGCCGTTGCCGATGAACAGCGCCACGCTCTGGGTGCCCTCCGGGCCGTAGAAGATCAGATCCCCGGGCAGCGCCAGGCTGGGCGGGATCTTCTGGCTCACCTTGTACTGGTCACCGGAGGTGCGCGGCATCTTGATGCCGGCCCCGGCGAACGCGTACACGATCAGGCCGGAGGCGTCGAACCCGGCGGTCAGGCTGCGCGGATCGCGCAGCGGCAGATCGGCCGGGGCGTCGGGACGGTCGGCCGGGCGGGTGGGGCCGTTGACGTCGCCGCCGCCGTAGACGAACGGCACGCCCCGCGCGGCGAGCGCACGGGCGATCACGACCTCGACCGCCTTCTGATTGGCCGCCGGCCGCGGATAGGGATACGCGCTCGCCAGGCCGGGCGTCACCAGCACGACCGCCAGACCGAGCACGACGGCGAGCAAGCGCTTCATCCGAATCACACACTCCTGACCTGTGTCCGCCATCGGGGCACCGCCGCACAGACCGGTCGGTGCCCCCTGGTTCGGTTGTACCGGCGCCGTTTACAGACTTCCAAATCGCTTGCGGCACATCGGCTGAACAGATGCCATACCGTGACCTGGCGGTGACGGGCCGCGACGGCGCCGGGGAACTTGCCGGAAACGCCTCGATCATGACAGCGCCGGACATATCGTGAGCCATGGCCACCATCAATGCCGATGTGCGCGCCCGCTCAGCGAAGTTCGCCCAGGACGTCGCCGAAATCGAACGCTATTTCGCACAGCCCCGTTTCGACGGGATCATCCGGCTCTACACCGCCCGCCAGGTCGCCGAACAGCGCGGCACCATCCCGACCGACTACCCCGTCGCCCGCGAAGCCGCCGAGGCGTTCCACCGCCGGCTGCGCGAGCTCTTCGAGCACCAGGAATGCATCACCACCTTCGGGCCGTACTCCCCCGGCCAGGCGGTGGCGATGAAACGGATGGGCATCGAGGCCATCTACCTCGGCGGTTGGGCCACCTCGGCGAAGGGCTCGGCCGACGAGGACCCGGGACCGGACCTGGCCAGCTACCCGCTCAGCCAGGTGCCCAACGAGGCGGCCGGACTGGTGCGGGCGCTGCTGACCGCCGACCGCAACCAGCACTATCTGCGCATGCAGATGACCGAGGAGCAGCGGGCGGCCACGCCGGAGTACGACTTCCGGCCGTTCATCATCGCCGACGCCGACACCGGACACGGCGGAGATCCCCACGTGCGCAACCTGATTCGACGGTTCGTCGAGGCCGGTGTGCCCGGTTACCACATCGAGGACCAGCGGCCCGGCACCAAGAAGTGCGGCCACCAGGGCGGCAAAGTGCTGGTGCCCTCCGACGAGCAGATCAAGCGGCTCAACACCGCCCGGTTCCAGCTCGACGTGATGGGCGTGCCGGGCATCATCGTCGCCCGCACCGACGCCGAGGCGGCCAACCTCATCGACAGCCGCGCCGACGAGCGCGACCAGCCCTTTCTGCTCGGCGTGACCAACCTGGACATCCCGTCCTACAAGTCGTGTTTCCTGGCGCTGATGCGGGCCTTCTTCCGGCGCGGCGCCACCGAGCTGAACGGGCACCTGCTCTACGCGCTCGCCGAGGGCGAGTACGCCCGCGCCGAGGCCTGGCTGGACGACCAGGGCCTGCTGCGCCGGGTCGACGAGGTCGTCGCGCGCTGGCAGCCCGGCGACCCGGCCAACGACAAGCTGTTCGACGAGGTCGAGTCGGCGTTCGTGGCGGCCTGGGAGGAGGCGGCCGGGCTGAAGACCTACGGCGAGGCGGTGGCCGACCGGCTGGAGTTCGCCGCGAGCGAGGGCGAGCCGGCCGCGATGACCGCCGACCAGTGGCGGGCCTTCGCCCGGCGCCGGTCGCTGTTCGAGATGACCGGGCAGGCACGCGAGCTCGGCGTCTCGGTGGACTGGGACTGCGAGCTGGCCAAGACGCCCGAGGGCTACTACCAGGTGCGCGGCGGTATCCCGTACGCGATCGCCAAGTCGCTGGCCGCCGCCCCGTTCGCGGACCTGCTGTGGATGGAGACCAAGACCGCCGACCTCGAGGAGGCCCGGCAGTTCGCCGAGGCCATCCACGCCGAGTACCCGGACAAGATGCTGGCCTACAACCTGTCGCCGTCGTTCAACTGGGACACCACCGGCATGACCGACGACGAGATGCGGGCCTTCCCCCGCGAACTGGGCAAGCTCGGGTTCGTCTTCAACTTCATCACCTACGGCGGCCACCAGATCGACGGCGTGGCCGCCGAGGAGTTCGCCACCGCGCTGCGCCAGGACGGCATGCTGGCGCTGGCCCGGGTGCAGCGCAAGCTGCGGCTGCTGGAGTCGCCCTACCGCACCCCGCAGACGCTGGTCGGCGGGCCGCGGGCGGACGCCGCGCTGGCGGCCTCCTCCGGACGCACCGCCACCACCAAGGCGATGGGCGAGGGCTCCACCCAGCACCAGCACCTGGTGCAGACCGAGGTGCCCAAGAAGCTGCTGGAGGACTGGCTGGCGATCTGGAGCGAGCACTACCGGCTCGGCGAGACGCTGCGGGTGCAGCTGCGCCCGCAGCGGGCCGGCGGCGAGGTGCTGGAGCTGGGCATCTTCGCCGAACGGCCGAACGGCACCCCGGAGAAGGTGGCCAACGTGCTCGTCGACCCGATCCGCGACCGGCACGGCCGCAGCATCCTGACCGTCCGCGACCAGAACACCTTCTCCGAGAAACTGCGCCAGAAGCGGCTCATGACGCTGATCCACCTGTGGCTGGTGCACCGGTTCAAGGCGCAGGCGGTCTACTACGTCACGCCCACCGAGGACAACCTGTACCAGACGGAGAAGATGAAGTCGCACGGCATCTTCTCCGAGGTGCACCAGGACGTCGGCGAGATCATCGTCGCCGACGTCAACCAGGATCGGATCAACGAGCTGCTCAACCCCGACCAGCAGGCGCTGCGCCGGTTGATCCGCAAGGAGGACTAGCGCGGCTTGCGGAAGAACCGCCACAGGAAGACCGGCAGCCGCCGGGCCGGCACGCAGCGCGGCCAGTCGTCGGCGCGGAAGTAGGCGTCCGACCCGCCGTCGACGAACACCACGCTGCCGCACAGGAACTGGGCGGCCTCACCGAGCATGAACAGCGCCCAGTCGGCCATGTGGGCGGGGTCGCCGTAGCCACCGATCGGCACCGGGAACGACCGCACCGCGCGGGCCTGGCTCGGGGTGGCCAGCTGCTCCCGCAGCAGCGGGGTCATCACCGCGCCGGGGGCCAGCACGTTGAGCCGGATGCCGGCGCCGGCCCAGTCGCCGGTGACGGCGTGGCGGCGGGCCCAGCGGGTGACCGCGATCTTGGAGGCGGCGTACACCATCGCCGGGGCGGCCGGCCCGTAAAGCCGCACCACCCGCAGCGCCCGCTGCAGGTCGCCGCGCAGCAGCGCCCGCACCGCCGCACCCGGCACCACCGGCGTCGTTGTCGTCGAATTGCTGCCGATAACAACGACTTTCGCGTCGCCCGCGGCGGCCAGCGCGGGCCGCCAGGCGGTCAGCAGCTCGATCACGCCGAAGTAGTTCACCGCGGCGATCAGGCGCAGCCGCTCCGCGCCCGGCGCGGGCCCGAGCCCGGCGGCCAGCACCGCCCCGTCGAGCCGGTTGCCGGCCGCGGCCAGCACCTGCTCGGCGGCCGAGCGCCGGCCCTCCGGCGTGGACAGGTCGGCGATCACGTCGGCGTCGCGCAGGTCCACCCCGATCACGGTGTGGCCGGCCTCGCGCAGTTTGCGGGCCACCTGCCGGCCCATCCCGGACGCCGAACCGGTGACGGCGTAGATCCCCATGGTCGTTGCTCCTCTCATCGCGCGAGTCCCTGCGCGAACAGACGCGGGCACCCCCGGAAACACGCCGCGCAGGGGGGCGTCTGCTCGCGGAAGAACGGAGGTGGGCTAGCGGCGCGCGTCGCGCACCTTGTAGGTCGACGGCCAGGACATCCGCCCGTCGTCGCCGACCAGCGGGGTGCCCTTGGCACCCACCTTGATCTCGTAGGGCTCCTTGCCCGGGCCGACCTCGCGCAGCGCGTGCTCGCGGGCCAGGTAGTACAGCTCGTCGATGGTGGCCTCCTCGGGCGCGACGAACGTCGTCTGCCGCACGATCTCGTCGGCCCGGGCCACCATCCGGTCCGGCAGCACCCGGGTGGCCAACGCGGCCAGCGCCAGCAGGCTCATCGGGACCACCCAGTAGCAGATGAACGACAGCGGGGTGCGCTCGTCGAGCAGGGTGGCCTCCGGCTGCACGGTCGGCGGGATCGCCGACGAGACCGCCATCCCGCCGAACGCGGCCACCCAGATCCAGGTCAGCCGCGCGGTGATGGTCTTGAACAGCTCGGTCTCGGCGATGTCCGGCGGCACCGTGGCCACCGCGTACTCCCGGACGAACGGCCGGCCGGCCAGCACGCTGCCCAGCGCCACCAGGAAGACCAACAGGCTGCTCAGCGACTGGATCCACTCGTGCATGAAGTCCTCGCTGGCGGTGAACGTCAGCACGGTGAGCACGACGAACGCCACCGCGGACCCGGTCTCCAGGGTGCGGCCCGGCGACCCGGTGAGCCGCCCGACTGCGAACGCCGCCAGGGCAGTCACTAGTGCCACCAGCACGGCCGTGTGGAACGGCACGTTGCCGACCAGCAGCCAGTACACGATCCACGGCGCGAAACCGAACAGGATGCCCACGAGGGGTCAGTGTAGGGTGACGGACGCGACAACGGCCCGGCTCATGTGACCCGGACGAGCATCTTTCCGACATTCGCCCCGGTGAACAGCCCGTTGAGCGCGTCCACGCAGGACTCGATCCCCTCGTGGATGGTCTCGCGGTGGCGCAGCAGGCCCCGGTCGGCCCAGTCGCGCAGCGCGGTGAACGCCTCGTCGAACCGGTCCCACTGCTCGAGCGCGTTGAAGCCCTGCATCGACGCCGACTTCGCCAGCAGGTTGACGTAGTTGGCCGGGCCGGGGTGCTCGCCGGTCAGGTAGCTCGAGATCACCCCGCACAGCACCACCCGGGCGTGGTGGGCCAGCCGGCCCAGCACCGCGTCCAGAATCGGCCCGCCCACGTTGTCGAAGAAGACGTCCACCCCGCGCGGGCAGTGCACCTTCAGCGCGGCCGGCAGGTCCTCGTTGCGGTAGTCGATGCAGGCGTCGAAGCCGAAGTCCTCGACCACCGCCCGGCACTTCCGCGGCCCGCCGGCGATGCCGACCACCCGGGCGCCGGCGATCTTGGCGATCTGCCCGGCGATCGAGCCGGTCGCCCCGGCGGCGGCCGAGACCACGACGGTCTCCCCCGGCTGCGGCCGGCCGATTCCGTGCATGCCGAAGTAGGCGGTGGCGCCGGTGGACCCGTACACCGACATCACCGCGAGCTGGTCGACCTGTTCCGGCGGCCCGGGCACCGGGGTGGTGAACAGGTCGTCGCGGCAGATCACGTACTCCTGGAAGCCGGTGAGCGTGGTGACGATGTCGCCCACCCGGTAGGCGTCGCAGCGGGTGGCCACCACCTGCCCGATCCCGGCCGCCCGGATGACCTCCCCGATCCGGACCGGGGGCAGGTAGCCGGGCCGGTCGTCGAGCCAGGTGCGCACCGCGGCGTCGATGCCGATGTAGCCGACCCGCACCAGCGCCTCCCCCTCGGCCGGTTCCGGGGCGGGGGCGGTGACGAGCTCGGTGTCGCCGGGTGCGACGAGGCCCCGCGGGCGGCGGCGCAACACGATCTGACGGTTCACCAACGCGGTCACGGCTGCGAAGGTACCGATCCGCGCGCGTGATTCAGGTCGAATCCGGCGACATGGCTCGTCGAGGTCCCGGTGCGCGCCGGAACGTCTCGTATGGTGCTACCCATGGAATTCGTCTACAACCTCGTCGTGGTGGCGCACTTCCTCGGGTTGGCCGCGCTCATCGGTGGCTACCTGGCGGGCCGGCCGGCGGTGAACACCGTGATGCTCTGGGGTGCGCGGGTGCAGCTGCTCACCGGCGTGATCCTGGTCGGCATGGGCGATGCGATCGACTCGCTCGACAAGGAATTCGACTGGGCCAAGATCGGGCTGAAGCTGGCGATCACGGTCGTGGTGGTGGCCCTGACCGAGGTCGGCCGGGCCCGCACCAAACGCAACGAGGTGCTGCCGGCACTGGCGCACGCCGCCGGCGCGCTGGGCGTGGTCAACGTGTTCATCGCCGTGCTCTGGCACTGAGCACGCGCGGTCCGCGGGCGGGCGGCTGGCCGGACGGTCAGCCGCCCGCTGTCGCTCTGGCCCGCGCCAGCAGCTCCCGCCAGGCGGCGATGCGTTGCGAGTCGGTGACCCGGTGACGGCGCAGCCGTTCGGGGTCCGGCGCGGGCGGGGTCGGCGCCACCGGCAACCCGCCGTCGACCGGGCCGTGCGAACGCGCCGCCGCGACGAGGTCCCCGGCGAGCAGTCCGTGCCCGCCGACCGCCGCGGCGTACGGCGAATCGACCGCCCCGGCCAGCGCCAGCGCGGCGGCCAGCCCGACCCCGGTGCGCACGCCGGCGGCCACCACGCACGGCCGCCCCGACCGCTCGGCCAGCCGCAGCGCCCGGCGCACGCCCCCGGCCGCCGCGCCGTCGATCAGGACGATGTCGGCATCGAGGCCCGGTTCGGCGGCCAGCGGCACCCCGACCCGGCGGCGCAGCGCGGCGAGCTCCCCGGCGCCAGGACAGGGCCGGGCGACGAATTCCAGTCCCCCGGCGGCCCGGTCGAGTTCGGCGATGGCGGCCGCCGCGGTGGCGGCGTCCCAGCGGCCGCCGGCGTCGCAGCGGACCGCCCCGTCCGGCCCCAGCGCCGCCCGCACCGCGGCCACCCGGGCGGCGTCGTCGGCCAGTGGCCGGTCGCCGACGAGCACGTCGGCGGCCCGGCAGCCCGATGCGGCGACGGCCGCGCGGGCGGCGTCCGGGTCGAGATCGGCCACGGTCACCGCGACCGGCACCCGGCCGCGCCGGGGGTCCGGCCAGCCCACCGTGCCGGCCTCCACCGCCGCGGTGAGATGACGCGCCGCGAGCGCGGCGTCGGCGCCCGGCGGCGGGGCGAACTCGCCCCAGCCCTGCGGCCCCTCGATGAGCATCCCCTCGTGCACCGTCGCGCCGCGCACCGGCACGGCGAGCGGAACCGCGAACACGACGGCGTCGTCGAAGTCGATGAAGGTCTGCATCAGCGGCAAAGCTAGCCGATGGCCGCGGAAGCTGAGAATTTCCGGTCAATCCCGCGAATATCTGACCCATTCCAATCTATTGCGGCATGCTCGAGGTGTGACGCAGGTCGCGGTGCACGCCGACCGACTGCGGGCCGCCGGTCTCCGGGTGACCCGGCAGCGCGTCGCGGTGCTCGAGGCCGTCACCGAACATCCGCACGCCGACACCGAGACGATCTTCGGTGCGGTTCGGGCCGGACTGCCCGGGGTCTCCCGCCAGGCCGTCTACGACGTGCTGCACGTGCTGACCGACCGCGGCCTGCTGCGGCGCATCCAGCCCGCCGGGATGCTGGCCCGCTACGAATCCCGGGTCGGCGACAACCACCACCACCTGGTGTGCCGCTCCTGCGGCGCGATCGTCGACGTCGACTGCGCCGTCGGCGCGGCCCCCTGCCTCACCCCCTCCGGGCACAACGGTTTTCGCCTCGACGAGGCCGAGGTCGTCTACTGGGGCATTTGCCCCACCTGTGCAGGAAACCCGCCTGCGCCGGAACCGCAACCGCCCACAACCCGACCGGAAGGAACACCGTGACATCCGACGCCCGACCGCCGCATCCCGCGGAGCAGACACACAGCACCAGCGAGAGCATGAGCCCGGCCCTGGAGTCGCCGACGCCCAAGCCCGGCCGGCCCCTGACCAACCAGGACTGGTGGCCGAATCAGGTCGACGTCTCGGTGCTGCACGCGCAGACCGAGAAGGCCAACCCGCTCGGCCCGGACTTCAACTACCGCAAGGAGGTTCGCAAGCTCGACTTCGACGCCCTCAAGCGGGACATCAGCACCGTCCTGCGCACCTCGCAGGACTGGTGGCCGGCCGACTACGGCCACTACGGCGGCCTGATGATCCGGATGAGCTGGCACGCCGCCGGCACCTACCGCATCTTCGACGGCCGCGGCGGCGGTGGCCAGGGCGCCCAGCGGTTCGCCCCGCTCAACAGCTGGCCGGACAACGCCAACCTGGACAAGGCCCGGCGGCTGCTGTGGCCGGTCAAGCAGAAGTACGGCAACAAGCTGTCCTGGGCGGACCTGATCGTGCTCGCCGGCAACGTCGCGCTGGAGGACATGGGGTTCAAGACCAAGGGCTTCGCGTTCGGCCGGGAGGACATCTGGGAGCCCGAGGAGACCCTGTGGGGCCTCGAGGACACCTGGCTGGGCACCGACAAGCGCTACTCCGGCGACCGCGAGCTCGCCGAACCGTTCGGCGCCACCACGATGGGCCTGATCTACGTCAACCCGGAGGGCCCGGAGGGCGAGCCCGACCCGCTCAAGGCCGCCATCGACATCCGGGAGACCTTCGGCCGGATGGCGATGAACGACGTCGAGACCGCGGCGCTGATCATCGGCGGCCACACCTTCGGCAAGACCCACGGCGCCGGCCCCGGCGACCTGGTCGGGCCGGAGCCCGAGGGAGCACCGATCGAGCAGCAGCAGCTCGGCTGGAAGAGCGCCTACGGTTCCGGCAAGGGACCGGACGCGATCACCAGCGGCCTGGAGGTCGTGTGGACCACGCAACCGACCAGGTGGAGCAACGACTTCCTGGAGATCCTCTACGGCTACGAGTGGGAGCTCACCAAGAGCCCCGCGGGCGCGTGGCAGTACGTGGCCAAGGACGCGCCGGAGATCATTCCGGACCCGTTCGACGCCAACAAGAAGCGCAAGCCCACCATGCTGGTCACCGACCTGGCGATGCGGTTCAGCCCGATCTACGCCGACATCACCCGGCGGTGGCTGGACCACCCCGAGGAGCTCGCCGAGGAGTTCGCCAAGGCCTGGTTCAAGCTGCTGCACCGCGACATGGGCCCGAAGTCCCGCTACATCGGCCCGTGGGTGCCCGACGAGACCTGGGTCTGGCAGGACCCGGTGCCCGAGGTCGACCACGCCCTCGTCGGTGACGCCGACGTGGCGGCGCTGAAGGCCAAGGTGCTCGACTCCGGGCTGACCGTGCAGCAACTGGTCAAGACCGCCTGGGCGGCGGCCTCGAGCTTCCGCGGCACCGACAAGCGCGGCGGCGCCAACGGCGCCCGGCTGCGGCTGGAGCCGCAGCGCAGCTGGGAGGTCAACGAGCCCGACGAACTGGCCAGGGTGCTGCCGGTGCTGGAGCGGATCCAGCAGGACTTCAACGCCACGGCCGGCGGCGGCAAGAAGATCTCGCTGGCGGACCTGATCGTGCTGGCCGGTTCGGCCGCGGTGGAGAAGGCCGCCCGCGACGCCGGGTTCGACGTCACCGTGCCGTTCGCGCCGGGGCGCACCGACGCCACCCAGGACCAGACCGACGTCGAGTCGTTCCGGGTGCTCGAGCCGCGGGCCGACGGGTTCCGCAACTACATCCGCCCGAACGAGAAGACCCAGGTGGAACGCCTGCTGGTGGACCGCGCCTACATGCTCAACCTGACCGCACCCGAGCTCACCGTGCTCATCGGCGGGTTGCGCGCGATCGGCGCGAACTACCGCAACACCGGCTACGGCGTGCTCACCGAGCAGCCGGGCAAGCTGACGAACGACTTCTTCGTCAACCTGCTCGACATGCGCTACGAGTGGCGCGGGTCCAACACCGAGCACGTCTACGAGGCGGTGGACCGCACCACCGGCGAGGTGAAGTGGACCGCCACCGCCAACGACCTGGTGTTCGGGCACCACTCGCAGCTGCGGGCGCTGGCCGAGGTCTACGCCCAGGACGACAACAAGCAGAAGTTCGTCACCGACTTCGTGGCGGCCTGGGTGAAGGTCATGAACAACGACCGGTTCGATCTGGCCGACTGACCGTCGGCTGCGGCGGCGCCCCGTGGACCCCGGTCCGCGGGGCGCCGTTTCAGAACCGCTGCATGAGCATGTCGGCGATGAGCGGGGCGATCCGTTCGGCCATGTAGGCGTGGCCCGCGTCGGTGGGGTGCACGCCGTCGCCGCCGATCAGCTCGGGGTTGTCGACGAACCAGCGGGCGGCGATCGGGTCGACGAACCGGGCCCCGATGAGCCGCGCCTGATAGTCCAGGGCGTCGCGGATGCGCAGAATCCACGGCGGCGGGTCCGCGGTGGGCCAGGCCGGGCCGACGATGAGGAACCGGGCCCCCGGCGCGGTGCGGTAGGCGCGTTGCAGGGTGCCGTAGATCAGCACCGGCAGCAGCACGGGGTTGACGTGTTCGTCGTTGCGGGAGCCGAAGAACACCACCAGCGCGTCGTCGGGCCGCACGGCGCGGATGGCGAGGTCCTCGAACATGTTGCCGCGGTTGCCGCGGGTGCCGTAGCCGGCGCCGCCCTCGGCGGCGACGTCGGCGGCCACCGGGATGCCCTGCCGGGCCAGCAGCTGCCAGGCCAGCGTCGGCCAGCCCTTCGGGCCGAGGCCGCCCTCGTCGGAGCCGGCCGTGTAGGAGTCGCTGATCACCGCCACCCGGCTCAGCGGCAGCACCGCCGGCCGCACCGCGTCGTGACGCGGCGCGGGCGCACCGAGCACCCCGACCACCAGCGCGAGCGACAGCAGCAGGGTGAACAGCCGGCTCACTCTGTGCCTCCCATCGCCGCCCAACGATCGACCGATGACGTCCGACAGCCTAAGCCGCCGCCGCGCCGCCGCCGACCGCGACGCGCGTGTCCGTCCGCCCGTCGCCGTCGGCCGCCGGCGGTGTGTCGAGCATCCGGCGCATCCATTTGCGGGACGGCTCCTCGACGAGGTGGTAGAGGGCCACGGCCCCGACCGCCGCCGCGCCCAGCAGCCCGGCCACCACCAGCCTGGCCCCCGTGCCGGGCTCCAGCACGATCCCGAACTGCTCGGCCGCCCAGTTCCACACCATGTGCACCAGTTCGTGCACCATGTACAGGCTGAACGAGACGTGCCCGGCGTAGACCACCGCCCGCCAGGACAGCACCCGCACCAGTCCCCCGGCCCCGACCGCCAGGCTCACCACCAGCGGCACGAACAGCACATCGACCAGCGCGCCGGGATCGACCATGGCCGCCGGGCCGTGCGCGTCGAGCCAGTACAGCAGTGCGATGACGGCGACCAGCAACCCGAGGGCGAGGTACCCGGCACCGAGCCGCATCCGGTCGCTGGGCCGCAGCCGGCGCACCGCCGCGCAGGCCAGCGCGCCGGCGGTGAACTGCAGCACGATCCGCGGCAGCCAGCTCCACGGGGTGTAGAACAGCCCGCTGGACAGCACCAGCATCAGCGGCGGCAGCGTCGCCCCCACCGACAGCAGCAGCAGCCCGCGCGCCCGGGTGGCCCGCATCAGCCGGAAGACGAGCAGGACCAGCCCGCCGAACAGCAGGTAGGCCAGCCATTCGGCGCTGATCGACCAGGCCGGGCCGTTCCAGCTCGAGCCGTCGAAGTAGGGCCGGAACCACAGCTGGATCAGCAGCAGCTGCCGCATGTAGTTGCCGGCGGTGACCTCGGCCAGTGCCTCGTCCCACGGGACGTGCCCGATGTAGCGGGTGGCGAGGATGATCCCGGCCGCGAGGTGCATGGTGACCAGGTACACCGGCCACACCCGGGCCAGCCGCAGCCACAGGAAGCGCAGTGTGGTGCGGGTGGACCAGGCCGGCCCCATGCGGTCGAGGTAGTTCCAGGTCAGCACGAAGCCGCTGAGGATGAAGAACAGGTCCACGCCCTGCGCCCCGCAGTCGAGCACGGGTGCGAGCGCCTCGGCCGTGCGCGGCGCGGCCTGGTGCAGCAGCGGGCGGAAGTGGAACAGCACCACCCAGACGGCGGCCACGATGCGCAGCCCGGACAACGCCTTGATCTCTCCGGAGCGCACAACTCTCTTTCCGTGTCGGGGCTTTCGGTCCGCAGGCGACGACAGCCCTGGCAGACTACCAACCCCGCCCCGGTGTGTCCGGTCACGGTGCGGGCGGGCGTTTCGGCACCGGGATGCGCATCAGGTCCGCGGCGACGACGATGTCGCCGCCGAACGCCTCGCCGGCCTCGTCCCGGTGCGCGGCGAGGTCGGCGTAGCGCTGCGAGAAGTGGGTGAGCACCAACCGCCGCACCCCGCATTCGCGGGCCACCCGGCCGGCCTGGCGGGCGGTGAGATGCCCGTATTCCTGTGCGAGTGCGGCGTGTTCGTGCCGGAACGTGGCCTCGATCACGAGCATGTCCGCCCGGTCGGCGAGTTCGTAGACGGCGTCGCAGAGCCGGGTGTCCATGACGAAGGCGAATCGCTGGCCGGGCCGGACTGCGGTGACCTCCCCGATGTCGACGACACCGCGCGGCTTGACGAGCCGGCCCTCGCGCTGCAGCCGGGCCACGTCCGCACCGCGGATCCCGAAGTGCGCCAGTCGATCTTTGCGGAACCGGAGGCCGTCCGGTTCGGTGAGCCGGTAGCCGAAGGCCTCGACGCCGTGGTCGAGTCGGCGCGCCTCGAGGGTGCCGAACGCCCCGGTGGCGATCGGCCCGTCGCCGGAGACCGGATGTTCGCGCAGCTCGAGGGTGTCGTGGTAGAGACAGGCGTGGCGCAGCCGGGCGAAGTAGTCGCGGCCGGAGGCCGGGAAGTGCGCGTGCACCGGTTGTCGCACGCGGTCCAGGGCGAGCCGCTGCACGATGCCCGGCACGCCGAGGCAGTGGTCGCCGTGGAAATGCGTCAGGCACAGCCGGGTGACGGCGGTCGGCGAGACGCCGGCCAGCAGGAACTGCCGCTGGGTGCCCTCCCCCGGGTCGAACAGCAGCCCTTCGTCGTCCCAGCGCAGCAGGTAGCCGTTGTGGTTGCGGTGCCTGGTCGGCACCTGACTGGCGGTCCCCAGGACGACGAGTTCGCGAACCGACACGCGCACGACCCTACGGGGAGTCGGTGGCTGAATGCGCGCCTGTGGACGGATCGGGCCTCCGTCGACGGTTCGAACGATGGTTCGGGCCGTGGGTGAGGTGCGGGCCCGCGAGAAATCCGGGGCTCCGGCCGGAACCGCGCCGCGGACCGCCGGGACGGTCAGCGATGGCGTTCGAAGTGCTGATAGTCCACGGGGTTTCGCCAGTGGCCGCCCCAGCGCCAGCCGCGGTCGGTGAACACCCGCACCGCGGCGTCACCGTCGTGCAGCAGCCCGGGGTCGATGCGGTTGCGGTCCAGGTAGGGCCCGGCGTTGTGCGGGGCCACCCCGTGCTCGTCCAGGTACGGGTTCAGCAGTGGGTTGAGATCGATCGCGCGGCCCCAGGCGTGCCACGACCACTGCCCGGTGCCGGGGATGTCGCGGCAGTTGTAGGCCGAGGTGTTGTTGTCGGCCATCGAGGCCTCATCGGAGGCGTCCGGGTAGTGGTCGACCGTGCGCATCCGTTCGATGGGGTACCCGAGCCGCAGCAGCTCGTCGAAGATCGCGATCACCTCGTCGACGAGCCCGGCGTCGACCACCAGCGAGCCGCGGTGGATGCGGGCGTCCATGCCGAGGTGGTCGAGTTCCACCCGGCGCAGGCCGTCCGGACCGACCGGGCAGCCGGGCCGCCAGGCCGGACCGAGATCGGCCGCGGTCACCGGATGCACGGTGGCGGGCCGGCGCACCCCGCCGACAGTCGCCGGTGCGGGGGCCGCCGGCGTGGCGGCGGTGGTGGGTGCGGTGGAGGCCGGCGTCGGCTCCGGGGCGGGCGCCGGTGCGGGCGCGGCGCACTGGGTGCCGACCGCCAGGACCGCCGCGGCCGCACCGCACCTCGTCCACCACCGTGCCGTCATCACCTCGTACCGGCTTCTTACCCGGAATTTAGAGCGCGCTCCCGGCCGCCTTAGAGTTGCCGGATAGCTTGGGGGCACTGGGATTCTCTCAGCAACGCACCCTTCGGGAGATGAGGTCGACATGACCGTACCGATCGACAGGCTCCGGCCGCGCGCGGCGCGATGCGGGTGCGCCGCCCGGGAGTTCGCCGGTGCGGCCGTGCGGGCGCAGAGCCGTCACCTGGCCACCGTGGTGACCGTGACCGGCGTGGTCGATGCCGTCAACGCCGATCGAATCTCCGGCTATCTCAAGCGATTCGTGCGCGCGGGCCAGCCCCTGGTGCTCGATCTGGCCGGGGTGAACTGGTTCGCGCGGCCCGGGCTGTGCCTGCTGTACGACCTCGACGACGAATGCCGCGCCGCCGGCATCGAGTGGGCCCTGGTCACCGGTCCGCCGGTGAGCCAGGCACTCGATGTCTTCGGCGACGCGTCCGCGTTCGTGGTGGTCGACTCGGTCCCCCGGGCGCTGCGCTGCTTCGCCGAGGCGATCACCGCCCGACGGCGGGCGGTGCTGCCCCTGCTCACCCGGTCGGCATAGGTGTCAGGTGTTGATCCCCACGACGTCCTGAGCGATCGCGGCGAGCCGGGTCTGGGCCGCCGAGACGACGCCGTGGCGGTCCTTGTGCGCCTCCTCGTAGGCGATGACGTTGCGGATGTCCGCCGGGATCTCCAGGTCCTTGACGGCGGCCACGGCCTGGGCGACGTTGAGCGCGTCGTAGTCGTCGATGGGCAGATCCTCGACATCGGGTGAGACCGTGCGGGTGAACGCGTCCGTGGGCCGCGGCACCGAGCGCACGGTGGCCACCGCGCGGTCCAGCCCGCGGGCCGTCCAGTTCACCGGGGCGTTGACGAGTCGAACCGCGGCCCCGGCCGCGGCCTGCAGCGGGGTGCGGCGCAGCGCGGCGGGCCCACCGAGCGCCAGTTCGGCCAGCACGGTGGTCAGCCACTCGACCGTCGCCGAGTGCGCGGTGACGAGCCGGTCGGCGAGCGCCTCGACATCGGCATGGCCGGCGGCGACGGCGAGCGCCTTGACGTAGCGCGCCCGGTCCAGCAGCTGGTGCTCCAGCTGCAGGTCCCCCAGCAGCGCCTCGTCGAACGGTTGGGCCTGCTCGACCATCGTCTTCACCAGGGCGGCCGCGCGTCCGAACAGCGGGCCGGTCACGCTCGGGCAGCCGCCGAGGTCGCGCAGTGCGCGGGTGATCGCCTCGGCCCGGTGCCGGGCGTTGCCGGCGTTCTGGGTCAGTTCCCGGCGCACCGCCTCGGTGCGGGCCTGGGCGACCCGGGTCTCGGCGACCTGGATCTCGGTGTTGGTCAGGTCGAGCAGCGTGCGCAGCTGGGTCTGCAGCGTCGCGGTGGTGGTCACAGTGATGCCCCCTCGGAGCAGTGGTGGATGCGGCGCGAATGGCGCCCGGTCACCCTGCGTCTACCCGCTGCCCCCGCCGCGAAACCCGGCCGGCTCGGCCGCCTCGACCGGGACCGGTTCGAAATCGGGCCGGTGTCCCCGGGTGAGCACCGCCAGCGACAGCGCCGCCAGCGCGGCCGCGCCGCCCATCACCACCCCCATCGGCACCGCGCTGGCCGACCCGGCGAGCCCGACCAGCGGCGGGGTGACCGCACCGGTCCCGTACTGCAGCAGGCCCAGCACCGCCGAGCCGGTGCCGGCGGCGTGCCGGACCTCGGTGGTGGCCAGTGCGGTGGCGTTGCTGTAGACGAACCCGATGCTGGCCAGGAAACCCGCCATCAGTCCGATGGTCGCGACCGGCTGCACCCCGCCGGCCGTCACCGCCAGCAGCAGCAGGCTCGCCATCACGACCATGCCGCACACCCCGCCGATGAGCACCCGGCGCGGCGGGAACCGTCGCACCAACCGCGCCGAGACCAGGCCGGACACCCCGATGCACAGCGCACAGCAGCCGAAGGTGACCGCGTAGCGCCCGGGCGACAGCCCGATGATGTTCTGCAGCACGAACGGCGAGGCCGAGATGTAGGCGAACAGCCCGCCGGAGGTGAACGCCATGGTCAGCGCGTAGCCGAGGTAGTGGCGGTTGGTCAGCACGCTGCGTGCGCTCGCGGCCAGCGCCCCCAGCCCACCGGGACGGCGCCGCTCCGGCGGCAGCGACTCCTCGACGAAGGCCAGCACGCCGAACAGCAGCAGCAGGTTCAGCACGGCCAGCGCGACGAACACCGCCCGCCAGCCCAGCCAGGTGACGATGCCACCGCCCAGCATCGGCGCGGTGATCGGGGCGAGCACGCTGATGAGCATCATCACCGCGAACACCCGTGCCGCAGCCGCGCCTTCGACGCGGTCGGCGATCACGGCGCGGCCGATCACCACGCCGGCCGCACCGGTGAAGCCCTGCACGAACCGCAGCGCCACCAGCACCGCGATCGACGGCGCGACCGCACAGGCCAGGCTGGCCACCAGGCAGGCCGCGGTGCCGACGAGCAGCGGCACCCGCCGGCCGTACCGGTCGGAGACGGTCCCGATGACGAGCTGCCCGCTGGCCAGGCCGATCAGGAAGGCGGTCAGCGACAGCTGCACCCCCGACGCGGTGGTGCCGAACTCGACCGCCATCTCCGGGAAGGCCGACAGGTACATGTCGATCGAGAACGGGGTGAGGCCGTTGAGCATTGCCAGCACAATGAGCAACGGCACGGAGAAACCGGTGGAGGTCATGGAGTCCTTACATGCGGAGCGCAGCGGTGGTTCAACGATACGTATCGACTAATAAGTATGTCAACATATGTATGGTGCGGTGATGGCCTCCACCCCGACCGATCCCCCGCTGCGCGAGCTGGCCCTGGTGCTGCACGCGCTGTCCTGGCGGCTGGCCCGCCTCGGCCCGGCCAAGGTCGGCCTGGAACCGCTGCCCGCCTCGGAGCTGGCGGTGCTGCGCACCGTCCTCGAACAACCCGGGCGCAGCGTGTCGGAGGTCGCCGCCGCGACCGGGATGCAGTCGAGCAACGTCAGTGCGGCGGTGCGCTCGCTGATCGACCGCGGCCTGCTGGACAAGCGCCCCGCCGAGCACGACCGCCGGGTCTCGGTGCTGCGCCCCACCGACAAGGCCCTGACCGAGCGCGCCGCCATCGAGGACGCTCTGGCCGGCGCGGTGGCCCAGGCGCTGTCCGAGCTGCCGCCCGCCGACGTCCAGGCGCTGCTGAGCGCGCTGCCGGCGCTGCGCGACCTGACCGCCGGGGTGGCCCGGCTGCTGGCCGGACGCGGGTAGCCTCGGCGGACGTGACCCGTTGGCAGCACACCGACGCTCCGCGCGGCGACGACTACGACGCCCGCTGGGACCGGCTGGCCGCCGCCGGCGTGAACATCCACGGTGAGGCCGATCTCGGCGCGGCACTGCTGGCCGACTCCGGTGGCCGGCGCGTGCTCGACGCCGGCTGCGGCACCGGCCGGGTGGCCATCGAACTCGCGCGCCGCGGGTTCACCGTGCTCGGCGTGGACGCCGACCCCGCCATGCTGGCCGCCGCCCGCCGCAAGGCGCCGCGGCTGCGCTGGCTGCACGCCGACCTGGTCGAGCTGGACCGGCACGTCACCGACCGGTTCGACCTCGTCGTGCTGGCCGGCAACGTGATGATCTTCCTCGACCCGGGCACCGAGGCGACCGTGCTGCGACAGCTGGCCGCCCGGCTGCGGCCCGGCGGGCTGCTGGTGGCCGGGTTCACCGTGCGGGCCGACCGGTTGCCGCTGGACCGCTACGACGAACTCGTCGCCGCCGCCGGACTGCGACCGCTGCACCGCTGGGCCACCTGGGACCGCGAGCCCTATGCCGGCGGGGACTACGCGGTGAGTGTGGCACGCTCGGCGTGTGGCTGAGACCGCGCTGCCGCACCTGGCCGACGTCGTCCCGACCGTGCTCGCCGCGATGGGCGTGCCGGGGTTCGAGCCCCGGTTCGACGCCGACCTCGGCGAGGTGTCCGGCGCCTGCGTGCTGCTGATCGACGGCCTCGGCGCCGACCTGCTCGACGCGCACGCCGCCGACGCCCCGGTGCTCGCCGAGCTACGCGGGCCCACCCTGCAGGTCGGCTTCCCGTCCACCACCGCCGCCGGGCTCGCGGCCGTCGGCACCGGCCGCCCGTCCGGCGAGCACGGCATGGTGGGCCTCTCGTTCCGGCTGCCCGGTACCGGGGTGCTCAACGCGCTGCGCTGGCGGCCGCACCCGCGCGGGGAGGATCTGCGCAGCACGGCTCCCCCGGAGCGGGTGCAGCCGCACCCGACCACCTTCGAACGGGCCGCCGCCGCGGGGATCGCGGTCAGCGTGGTGTCCGACGCGGCGTTCGCCGACTCCGGGCTGACCCGGGCGGTGCTGCGCGGCGGCCGCTACGTCGGGGTCCTCGCGCTCGGCGACCTCGCCGCCACCGTGGCGGATGTCGTTGCGGCCCGGGGCTTCTGCTACGGCTACCACAGCCAGCTCGATCTGCTCGGCCACCGCTACGGGCCGGGCTCGGCGCCGTGGCGGATGCAGCTGCGCCAGGTGGACCGGCTGGTCGACTCGATCCTGGCGGCGCTGCCGCCGGGCGGGCTGCTGGCGGTGGTGGCCGACCACGGCATGATCACCGCCGGGGACACCGTCGACCTCGACGCCGAGCCGCAGTTGTGCGCGGGCGTGGGGGCGATCGGCGGTGAGCCGCGGGCCCGCCACCTCTACACCGTCGCCGGCGCGTCCGACGACGTGCTCGCCACCTGGCGCGCCCGGCTCGGCGACCGGGCCTGGGTGCTGCCGCGCGACGAGGCGATCGCGGCCGGCTGGTTCGGGCCGCGGGTGACCGACGCGGTGCGGCCCCGCATCGGCGACGTGGTGGCCGCCGCCCGCGGCGACACCGTGCTGCTGCGCCGGGCCGCCGAGCCGCTGGAATCCGGGTTCGTCGGCCACCACGGTTCGCTCACCCCGGCCGAACAGCGGGTGCCGCTGCTGCTCGGGCGGGGCCGGTGACCGGGCTGCGGGCGCTCGCCGCGGGGGCGGTGCTACTCACCGCGCTGCTCCCCGTCCCGACCTGCCCCACCCCGGATCCCGCCGGAGCACCGCGCCTCGTCGACGACGGCGTCGTGGTCGCCGGTGACGGCTCGATCCCGCCCGGGCTGACCGTGAGCCCGTTCGACGACAGCCACCCGGCGGTCGCGCTGCTCGAGCCCGGGCTGCGCTGGGCGGTGCGGACCGCCGCCGCGGAGGCGGCCGCCGCCGGCGTCGAGGTGCGCATCACCTCCGGCTGGCGCTCACCGGAACTGCAGCAGCACTTCCTCGACGACGCCGTCGCCGGGTACGGCAGCCTCGCCGAGGCCCGCCGCTGGGTCGCCGCGCCCGAGGTGTCCCGGCACGTCACCGGCGCGGCGGTGGACATCGGCGGCCCGGCGGCCGCGGAGTGGATGGTGCGGTACGGCCCGCGATTCGGGCTGTGCCGGGTGTACGCCAACGAGTGGTGGCACTTCGAGCGGGTCGCCGCACCGGACGGCAGCTGCCCGCCGCTGCTGCCGGACGCGACCGCGGGCTGAGCCGCCCGCGCCGGACGCTACGGTGGACAGCCGTGATCGTGCTGCTGCCACCCTCGGAGACCAAGCGCGCCGGCGGGAACGGGCCCGCGCTGGACCTGGACCGGCTGGGGTTCCCCGAGCTCACCCCGGTGCGCGACGAACTGGTCGCCGAGCTGGTGGCGCTGGCCGCCGACCGCGCGGCCAGCCGGGCCGCCCTGGGGCTCTCGCCGGCGCAGGATGCCGAGATCGACCGCAACGCCGCCCTGTGGGAGGCGCCGACGATGCCGGCGATCGAGCGCTACACCGGGGTGCTCTACGACGCCCTCGACATCGGCTCGCTGACCGGCGAGCCCGCCGAACGCGCCCGGGAGCGGTTGGTGGTGGCCTCGGCGCTGTTCGGACTGCTGCGCGCCGACGACCCGATCCCGGCCTACCGGCTGTCGGCCGGTTCGAAACCGCCGGGCGGACCGCTCGCGCCGCGCTGGCGTCCGGTGCTGGAACCGGTGCTGGCACGGCTGGCCGAGGAACGGCTCGTGGTGGACCTGCGCTCCGGCGCCTACGCCGGGCTGGGCCGGCTGCGCAGCGCCGTGACTGTCAAGGTCTACACCGAACACCCGGACGGAAGACGCACCGTCGTCAGCCATTTCAACAAGGCGCACAAGGGCCGGCTGGCGCGGGCACTGGCCGGCGACCCGACCGAACCCACCGACGCCGCCGGCGTGGCCCGGGTGGCCCGCGAGGCGGGCATGACGGTCGAGGAGCACGGTCGCCACGAACTGCACCTGATCGTCACCGCCTGATCAGTTAACACATTCTCAATCCGGCGGTAACCCCGGAACCGTTTCCTCCCAGTACCTTTCGTTTCATCACAGCAATCAACTGGGAGGTGATATGACCGAAACCGCAGTCCAGCCGTTCCGGGTCGTCTCGGGGTTCTGGGAGAGTCTGCCGCCGATGCCGGCCGAGCAGTATCCCGGCACCGATGGCTACATCGCCGATGTGTACGCCAACCCGGAGGGCACCCCATTCTGCGCGGGCTACTTCGAGCTCAAGCACACCGAGGCGCCGCTGGACTACTACTACGACTACGACGAGATGAAGGTCGTGCTCGAGGGCGAGTTCCGGCTGGAGAACCCGGACACCGGCCAGGTGCTGATCGCCCGCAAGCACGACGCGATCTTCTTCCCGAAGGGGTCCCGGATCCTGTTCTCCACCCCGGACCGGGCCCTGGCCTTCTACGTCGGATACCGCACCACCGCGCCCTGATCACCTGCGGCGCAACACGTTTCAAGCAAACCTCCGACCACCGTCCGGCCACGGCACCCCACCCCCGGCGCCGTGGCCGGACGGCATCGGGCACCGCTCAGCCGTCGGCCGGCCGGCGGCGCGCGAAATCCGGTGTGCGCTCGGGCCGTATCCCCACGCCGACAAGCCGTGCGGTCAGTGCGGGCAGCCCCGGCAGCCGGGCCGGCGGATCCGGCGGCTTCCCGCGCAGCACCGGGCCGAGCAGGCGCCGGTGCACCACTCGCTGCATCGCCTGGGCGAGCACGGTGGCCGGGGCGCGGCGGCGCTGCACCGCCGCTAGGTCCCGGACGGTCACCCGGTGCCGGCGCAGCGGTCCGGCCAGCAGCGCCGCCGCGGCCACCGCGTCCTGCACGGCCAGGTTGATGCCGACCCCGCCGGCCGGTGACATCGCATGGGCGGCATCGCCGATGCACAGCAGGCCGTCGACGTACCAGCGGCGCAACCGGTTCAGCCGCACGTCGAGCAGCCGCACGTCGTCGAAGGACCCGATGGCCGCCACGTCCGCCTCCGGCGCCAGCTCGGCGATCTCGGCGCGGAACGCCTCCAGACCGCGGGCGCGCCGCTGTCCGTCGCTGCCCTTCGGGATGAGGTAGCCGGCCTGGTAGTACCCCGGGCGCGGAAGCATGATCAGCGCCCGGCCCGGGGCGATGCGCGGCAGCACCGGGGCGGTGCCGTCCTGCCGGCGCGGCACCCGGAACCACCACACATCGAACGGCACCGGGTACTCGTGCGGGACCAGCCCGGCCGCGGTGCGGGCCGTGGACCAGCGGCCGTCGCAGGCCACGGTGAGCTCGGCGGCCAGCAGCTCCTCGTGGTCGCCGACCCGGTAGCTGACGCCGCAGATCCGGCCGTGCGCCCACCGCAGCCCCGTCACCTCGGTGCCCATCCGCAGCTCGAACCCGGGTTCGTCGGCCGCGGCACCGGCGAGCAGATCCAGCAGATCCCACTGCGGCACCATCGCCAGGTACGGGTGCGGGTGGCGCAGCCGGGCGAAGTCGGCGACCGTCACGTCGCGGTCGCCGATCCGGACCGTGACCCGCTCGATCCGGCTGTGCGGGATCGCCGCGAACCGCGGCCACAGCCCCAGCTCGTCGAGCAGCGCCAGCGTGCTCGGATGCACGGTGTCGCCCCGGAAGTCGCGCAGGAAGTCGGCGTGCTTCTCCAGCACCGTCACCGCGACGCCGGCGCGGGCCAGCAGCAGGCCCAGCACCATCCCGGCCGGCCCACCGCCGATCACCGCACAGGTGGTGCGCTCCAACACCCGGCCACAGTATTCGAACCCGGCCCGTCGCCATGGCCGGACGCGAATCGTTCTGCAGGATCGGGCGGGCCGGCCCGTGGGCCGACCGGCGCCCGCCGCGCTCGCTCGGTCGGGCCCCCGGTGGCCAGCAAAAGGAATCCGAGGACCGCGCCGCGGCCGGTGAGCACCGCGGCGAGCACCGGAACCGGGACCGACACCCCGAGATCGAACCTGGACAGCGGCGGCTCCGGGGGCACGGGCGGGGCGGGGCCGACGGTCATGGCCGATCCCGGAGCGGTCCTGCGGGCTCACCGCACCGCAAATCATCCGGGCGGCCCGCGGTGACGTGCGACACTGGGTCGCATGGCCTATGGGATCGAACGCCCGAAACTCGAGGGCAACATCGCCGTCGGCGACGGCCGGCAGATCGGGTTCGCCGAGTTCGGGGCGCCGCAGGGCCGCGCGGTGTTCTGGCTGCACGGCACCCCGGGGGCGCGCCGGCAGATCCCCACCGAGGCGCGGGCGTTCGCCGAGTGCAACGGCATCCGGCTGATCGGCGTCGACCGGCCCGGCATCGGGTCGTCGACGCCGTACCAGTACCCCAACGTGCTGGCCTTCGCCGAGGACCTGCGCACCATCGCCGACACCCTGGGCATCGGCGAGATGGCGATCGTGGGCCTGTCCGGCGGCGGCCCGTACACGCTGGCGTGCGCCGCCGCGATGCCGGACCGGGTGGTGGCGGTCGGGGTGCTCGGCGGGGTGGCCCCGACCGTCGGGCCGGACGCGGTCGGCGGCGGGCTGATGGCCGTGGGCAGCGCGGTGGCGCCGGTGCTCGAGGTGGCGGGCCTGCCGGTGCGGCTGGCCGCCTCCGGGCTGATCCGGCTGATCCGGCCGGTGGCCTCCCCGGCGCTGGAGCTCTACGCGCGCGTCTCGCCGGAGGCCGACCGGCAGCTGCTGGTGCGCCCGGAGTTCAAGGCGATGTTCCTCGACGATCTGCTCAACGGCAGCCGCAAGCAGCTCGCCGCACCGTTCGCCGACATCGTGGTGTTCGCCCGGCACTGGGGCTTCACCCTGGAGGAGGTGAAGGTCCCGGTGCGGTGGTGGCACGGCGACCGCGACCACATCGTGCCGTTCGCGCACGGCCGGCACGTGGTGGAGCGGCTGCCGGACGCCGAGCTCTACCACCTGCCGGGCGAGAGCCACCTGGCCGGACTGGGCCGGGCCGAGGACATCCTCAGCCGCCTGCTGGCGTTCTTCGACTGACACACCGCGGGGCGGACCCGGCGCCCCGGCCCGGCTCGGGTAAGAAGGTCTGCGATGGGCAAGAGCATTCGGCGCCGGATCGGCGCACTCGCCGGGTTGTGCGCCGCCGCCACGCTGACCGCGTGCGGCGGCACGGTCGCGGGCACCGCGGTGTACGCGCCGGAACCGCCGTCGGAGAACCTGCCGCTGGTCAAGATCGGCCAGCTCAAGGATCTGATCCCCACCCCCGAGGAGGCGCGGGAGATCCTGGGTACCAAGGTGCTGCTGGTCCTGGCGCTCTACACCAAACCGGACTCGCTGCCCAAGGACACGCTGTCCGAGCCGGACTGCGCCGCCGCGATCATCCCCAACGACACCTCGGCCTACGCCGGGTCCGGCTACGCCGGCATCTACGGCCGGCTCGCCGACGACCTGCGCAACCACCGGATCAGCACCGGGGTGGCCGCCTTCGGCGACGCCGCCGCGGCCGAGCAGTTCGTCGACGGGCTGGTGCAGCGCTGGCGGCAGTGCGCCGACAAGCCGATCCGGGTCAAGCTCGCCCGCGAGGAGCTGACCTGGAACATCGGCACGCCGCAGCGCTCCTACGGGGTGGACATCCTGCCCCGCAGCCAGGAGGGCAAGGACTACTTCTGCGCCCGCGGGGCGGCGGCGCGCAGCAACGTCGCCGCCGACGTGCTGGTGTGCGGGCCGGACGCGGCCGAGGTGAACGCCCAGACCGGCCGGCTGGTGAACCTGATGCTGGACAAGGTGCCGCAGGGCTGAGCCCGGCTATTCGCCGAGCAGGGTACGCCGCAGCAGGTGCATGGCCACCGTGGTGGAGCGCTCCCGGACGTCGGCCCGCTCCCCCGGCAGCCGGACGGTGCGCACCGTGCGGCGGCCGTCGCCGAGCAGCACCGCGAAGCACACCGTGCCGACCGGTTTCGCCGCGCTGCCCCCGCCGGGGCCGGCGATCCCGGTGATCGCCACCGCGGTGTCGGCGCCGAACCGGGCCAACGCCCCGGCGGCCATCGCCTCGGCCACCGGCTCGCTGACCGCGCCGTGCGCGGCGATGAGCGCCGGGTCGACGCCGAGCAGCTCGGTCTTGGCCTCGTTGCTGTAGACGGTCACCCCGCCGGCCAGGTACGCCGAGGCGCCGGGCAACTCGGTGAGCCGGGCCGACAGCAGCCCCGCGGTGCACGATTCGGCGGTGGCGATGCGCCGGCCGGCCAGCAGCCCGGCCACCTGCTCGTCGACGGTGGCGCCGTCGGTGGCGTAGACGTGCCGGCCGTGCCGTTCCCGCAGCACCTCGACGAATGCCGCGTAGGCGTCGGCGTGGGCGGGTTCGTAGCGGGTGACGATCTCCAGTTCGCCGCGGCGCAGGCAGGTGGTGATCTCCAGGGCGTCGAAGTCGGCGATGCGCTGCCCGGCCACCTTGAGGGTCTCGGCCAGCGCCGACTCCGGCGGGCCGTACATGCGCACGGTCTGCTGCCGGTACTCGGTGCGCCCGGCGATGGCGGCCTGCAGCGCCTCGGTCCGCACCGCGGCCTGCCACATCGGCTGCAGTTCGCGGGGCGGGCCGGGCAGCACCACCACGGTCGGGGTGCCCGGGACGACCAGCCCGGGGGCGGTGCCGACCGGGTCCAGCACGGTGGCACCGACCGGCACCAGCGCCTGTTTGCGGTTGGCGGCGCGCACCGCCTCGAAGTCGACGCCCTCGAAGCGGGCCGACAGCCGCCGCAGGATGCCGGCGATCCGCTCCTCCAGCGCGGTGTCGAGCACCAGCTCGTGGCCGCAGAACCGGGCGACGGTCTCGACGGTCAGGTCGTCGGCGGTCGGGCCGAGCCCACCACTGGTGATGACGAGGTCCATCCCCTGGTCGGCGAGGAACCGCAGCTGCGCCTCGATGTCGTCGGGCCGGTCGCCGCACAGGGTGATGTGGGCGAGCTCGACGCCGAGCTCGAGCAGCCGCTCGGCCAGCCAGGGGCCGTTGCGGTCGGCGACCCGTCCGGTGAGAACCTCGGTTCCGGTGACAACGATGCCGGCTCGTACGCTCACCGGCAGGAGCCTAGCGGGCCGCCGGCCGGCTCAGCGCGCGGTCAGCGCTTGAGCCAGCCCAGGACCTGGTTCAGGTCGCGGGTGTAGGTGGTCAGGACGTCGTCGTTGTAGTACGAGCTGCCACTGATCTTGTCCGGGCCCTGCCAGATCACCCGGATCCGGTGGGCGCCGCGGGTGTAGATGTCCACCCGGTCGTCCTCGCGGCGGTTCCAGCCGCGCTCGGCGGCCTGCTCGGACAGGGTCCGACGTTCGTCGACCGCGTTCATCGCCCCTCCTGTCGTCAACCGATCCTCGCAGAAAAGCCTATCCCCTGCCCGGACCGCCGCCGGTGTGACCTCGCCGACAGCGGGTATCCCGTTGCGGTGCAGACCTTTCTCCCGATGCCGGGGTTCATCGAGAGCGCGTCCGTGCTCGATGTCCGCCGGCTGGGCAAACAGCGCGTCGAGGCGATCCAGATCCTGCGCGCGCTGACCGTGCCGGGTTACGGCTGGCGCCACCACCCCGCCGCGGCGATGTGGGCGGGCTACGAGGAGGCGCTGGTGCGCTACGGCCTCGACGTCTGCGCGGTGTGGACCGCGGCCGGCCGGGCCGACACCTGCGCGGCGACGTTGCGGGCCGATCTCGGCGCCGTGCGCGGGCCGCGCCGGGTGCGCACCCAGGCCGAGCTGGCCGCCGCCGGGGAGCTGCCGCCCTGGTTGGGCGACGCCGAGTTCCACCGCAGCCACCGCTCGGCGCTGGTGCGCAAGGACCCGGCGCACTACCGCCGGTACTTCCCCGACGTGCCCGCCGATCTGCCGTCGGTGTGGCCGGTGTCGGACCGGCCCCGGCCGGCGGTGCCCGGCCGCTAGTGCGTCTGGTGCGGGATGCCGCACACCGTGCCGCCGTCGATGACGAACTCGGTGCCGGTGGCGTAGGACGACTCGTCGCTGGCCAGGAACAGCACGAACGACGACACCTCGCGCGGCTGGGCGGGGCGGCCCAGCGGGATCGGGATCATGTCGTCGGGGATCCGCTCGGTCATCGGGGTGCGCACCAGGCCGGGGTGGATGGAGTTGACCCGGATGTTGTGCGGGGCCAGTTCCAGCGCCACCGACTTGGTCAGCCCGCGCACCGCCCACTTGCTGGCGACGTACCCGTGCACCACCGGCGTCCCGCGCACCCCCTCGATCGAGGACACGTTGATGATGGAGCCGCCGCCGCGGGCGATCATCGCGTCGGCGACCGCCTGCATGCCCAGGAAGGTGCCGGTGAGGTTGACGTCGAGGATCTGCCGCCACTTGTCGAGGTCGAACTGCTGCAGCGGGGCGCCGTTGACCACCCCGGCGTTGTTGACCAGCACGTCGAGCCCGCCGAACGCCTCGGTGGCCACCGCGACGGCGGCCCGCCAGTCCTCCGGCCGGGTGACGTCCAGGTGCACGTACCGCGCGGCCGCGCCGAGTTCCTCGGCGACCGCCCGGCCGTCGTCGTCGAGGATGTCGCCCAGCACCACCTTCGCACCCTCGGCCACCAGCACCCGGGCGTGCTCGGCGCCCATGCCCCGGGCCGCGCCGCTGATCAGTGCCACCTTGTTGTCCACCCGTCCCATGAGCGGCAGGCTACCGCAACCCGGCGCGGGTTAGAACACGTTTCAGTCTGCGCGGCTATCCGGTTGTGCAGCGCCCTTTTCCGGTGACCAGCGGTAGGTCCAGGGTGGTGCGGATGCCGGGTTCGGCGGCCACCACGGCGGGGATGGCGTTCACGATCCGGCCCGCGGCCGCGACGATCGCGGCGTGGTTGTGGTCGCCGTACCGGCTGGTCGGGCAGATGTCGACCGCGTAGGACGGCTCACCGGTGATCTCCACCCGGTAGGACCCGCCGGGCTGGGCCGGCTGCGGCCAGTCCGGCCGGATGTCCGGGCGCAGCCGGGTGACGTGCTCGATGACCACCACCGGGCGGCCGCCGGAGCGGCCGCACACCTCGAACCGCAGACCGGCCTGCCCGCCCTTGCGGATCCGGCCCGCCGCGATTTCGAAATCCTCGGTGGCGTACTCGCGTTCGTAGGACTCGGTGATCTCGTCGATCTCGATGCCCAGGCCGGCGGCCAGCTGCCGGACGGCAGCGCCCCAGGCCACGCCGAGCAGGCCGGGCCGCAGCTGCAGCGGGATCTCGTCGGGGCCGGCGCCGAAGCCCATGACGTCGAACAGCACGGTGGCGCCGTCGTAGGTGGCGTAGTCGGCGATCTCCATGCAGCGCACCTGCTCGATGGCACGGCAGGTGCCCGAGAGGGCCAGCGGGAGCAGGTCGTTGACGAACCCGGGATCGACCCCGGTGACGAACAGGCTGGTGTTCGCGCTGCGGGCGATCTGCTCCAGCGGGGCGATGTACTTGTCCGGCAGTACACCCCACGGATACTGCAGCGGCACCGGCGCCGAGCCGACCACGTTGCTGCCGCCGGCCAGGATGCGGCCGACCTCCTTCATCGCCTGCCCCATCCGGTTGTCGGCCATCGCGCAGTAGACGACGCAGTCCGGCCGGTCGGCCAGCACCGCCTCCAGGTCGGCGGTGGCGGTGACGCCGGTGACGGTGTCCAGGCCGGCGAGCTCACCCGCGTCGCGGCCCACCTTGTCCGGGTTCGACACGCACAGCCCGGTGAGTTCGAGTTCGGGATGGGTGAGCACCCCGGCCAGGGCGAGCCGGCCGACGTTGCCGGTGCCGATGTGCGCCACACGGATGGGCATGCGGTCCTCCTCGATGTCACCGATCACCGGGAAGGGTATTGGAACAGGTTTCAGTTCCGGGCCGGTTCGACGCCGGTCCACTCCATCCGGACCGTGGTGCCCTCGTGGCCGGTCTCGATGCCGGCCCGGTCGGCCAGCGCGTGGATGAGCGGGATGCCGCGGCCGCGCAGCCGGTTGCGCGGCTGTGGGTCGGGCACCCGCCAGCTGCCGCGGTCGGCCACGGTGACGGCGAGTGTGCCGTCACGGAGCTCGGCGCGCACGTCCATCGGCCCGGGTACGGCCGCACCGCGGTAGGCGAATTCGGCGACGTTCGCCATCGCCTCGTTGAGGGCGAGGATCAGATCGCTGGCGCGGATCGGATCGAGATCGAAGCGGGCGGCGATCCACCGGGCGAAGTCCTCGCGGATCCGCGCGACACGGAGCGCGTCGGCCGGGATGCCGGTGCGCTCGAAGCGCTCGGCGTCGACGGCCCCGGCGGCGGATGCTGGTTCGATCATGGCAAACCCGGAGTGCCCGGGGTCGGGGTGTCCTACGCCGGGTTCAGGCATTCGACGGCCGCAACGCCTCGTCGAGGGTGGCGTAGAGCGGGATGATGTCGGCGATGCCGACCAGCTTGAGCGGCCGACTGGTGGCCGGGCCGTCGGCGACCACGGCCAGCACGGCCTGCGGGGCGGCCTCGTCGTGGATGGCGACCAGCACGCCCATCCCGGCCGAGGCGAGGAACTCCACCCCGGTGAAGTCGACCACCACCCGGACCGCACCCCGGGCCAGTGCCGACCGGATGGCCCGGTCCAGTTGCGGAGCGCTGAGCATGTCGACCACACCGGTGGCGCTCACCACCGCGACGTCACCGGACTCCCAGCGTTCGGTGACCACGCAGTCGGCGTTCGGGTTGGGCAGGTTCGGGTTAGGGGCGTTCACGTTGGGCAAGGGGTTCCTCCTGGATGTCTGTCGCCGGGACGGTCGCTATCGGGTGCCGGATGCCGACAGCCGCCGGTCCGGCACGAACAACGCACCGACGAGCACCAGTCCGCCCAGCACCGCCACCGGGATGGTCCAGGAGCGGCGCGACGAGACGGCCGCGTCGCACATCGCGACGTAGTCGTCGTGCGGCACCAGCTCGTTGAGGATCGGGATGCCGGCCACCGATCGGTCGTTGGCCTGCTGAGCGGCCGAGGTGTCGGCGACGACGGCGTTGCCGCACCCGATGGACGCGCCGTCGTCGGCGCGCACCGACACCGGCACCAGCAGTCCGATGACCGCGACCAGCAGGGCGATGCCACCCAGCGCAAGCAGGATCCGTCGAAGCGTCACGTCGTTCTCCTCATGTTCGGCCCGACCGCGTTGCGCGATCTTGACCGACCAGTACCCACGACGGCGCCGCGACAAACCCCCGCGCCCGCCGCGGCGACTACCGGGGGCGGCCGACGCGCAGCACCGGCCAGCCCCGCTCGGCGGCGGTGGCGGCGAGCCGGGGCCGCGGGTTGACCGGGCGCGGCCGCCCCACCAGCGTCATCAGCGGGGTGTCCTCGTCGCCGTCGGCGTAGAAGTAGCTCTCGGCCAGGTCGACACCGCGCTCGGCGCAGAACCGCTGCACCGCGGCGGCCTTCTGCCGGCCCCACAGCACCGGGCGGGCGATGGCCCCGGTGAGCCGGCCCCGCTCGTCGACCTCGAAGTGGTTGCACAGCACATGCTCGATGCCGAGGTGACGGGCCACCGGTTCGGCGTGGATGGCCAGCGCCGACGAGCTCAGCACCACGGTGTGGCCGCACTCCTGGTGGGCCCGTACCACCTGGCGCATCAGCGGGTACACCCGGGCCGCGAGGCGCTCGGCGAACAACCGCTCCCCCAGCGCCTGCAGTTCGGCCAGCGACTCGCCGCGCAGGTAGCCGGCGGCGCGTTCGATCAGCGGCGCGAACCGCACCCGGCCCAGCCGGTAGCGCGCGGCGGCCTCGACGACGCCAAGCACCTCGCCCAGCGAGGACTGCCGGTTGCGGATCCGGTGGCCGGCGTGCGCGGCTGCGGTGATGCCGTGCACGAGCGTGCCGTCCAGGTCGAAGAACGCACCGATACGGGCACCCCGCGGGCCGGCGGCGATCTCGGCCACCGAATCCGGCATGGACAACTCGACCCCCATGGGGCCATCGAAGCACGACGCGCCGACGGTTGCGCCGGACCCGGCCCGGCGACCCGGCCCGCGTACTAAACTAGAACACGTTTCAATTCGGCAATTGTCCCCGGTTTGAGGAGCTCAGGTATGCACACCCCCGTCTGCGACATGCTCGGCATCGAATACCCCATCTTCGCGTTCACCCACTGTCGCGACGTGGTGGTCGCGGTCGGCAAGGCGGGCGGCTTCGGTGTGCTCGGCGCGGTCGGCTTCACCCCCGAGCAGCTCGAGATCGAGCTGAAGTGGATCGACGAGCACATCGGTGACCGGCCGTACGGGGTGGACATCGTGCTGCCGAACAAGTACGAGGGCATGGACGCCAACATGTCGGCCGACGAGCTCAAGGCGATGCTGAACTCGATGGTGCCCCAGGAGCACCTGGAGTTCGCCAAGAAGCTGCTGGCCGACCACGGCGTGCCCACCGACGGGCTCGACGACAACGCGCTGCAGCTGCTGGGCTGGACCGAGGCGACCGCCACCCCGCAGGTCGAGGTGGCGCTGCAGCACGAAAAGTGCACCCTGATCGCCAACGCGCTGGGCACCCCGCCGGCCGACATGATCGAGCGCATCCACCAGGCCGGCCGCAAGGTCGCCGCGCTGTGCGGCTCGCCGGACCAGGCCCGCAAGCACGCCGCGGCGGGGGTGGACATCATCGTCGCCCAGGGCGGTGAGGCCGGCGGCCACTGCGGCGAGATCGGCTCGATCGTGCTGTGGCCGCAGGTGGTCAAGGCGGTCGCGCCGGTGCCGGTGCTGGCCGCCGGCGGCATCGGCAGCGGTGAGCAGATCGCCGCCGCACTCGCGCTCGGCGCGCAGGGCGCCTGGACCGGCTCGCAGTGGGTGATGGTCGAGGAGTCGGAGAACACCCCGGTGCAGCACCAGGCCTACATCAAGGCCACCAGCAAGGACACCGTGCGCAGCCGGTCGTTCACCGGCAAGCCGGCCCGGATGCTGCGCAACGCCTGGACCGAGGCGTGGGAGCAGCCGGAGAACCCCAAGCCGCTGGGCATGCCGCTGCAGTACATGGTGTCCGGCATGGCGGTGGCGGCCACCCACAAGTTCCCGAACGAGTCGGTCGACGTGGCGTTCAACCCGATCGGCCAGGTGGTCGGCCAGTTCAACAAGGTGGAGAAGACCTCGACGGTGATCGAGCGCTGGGTGCAGGAATACCTCGAGGCCACCAACCGGCTCAACGAGCTCAACGAGGCCGCCTCGGCCTGAAACCGGGGGCCGGACCGCGTTTGACGGCGCCCCGCGGTGGTACTGCCGCTGTCATGAGGCATTTCCGCCGCTGGGGCGCCGTCTATCTGTTGCTGCTGCTGTTCGCCGGATCGTGGCTGGGCCAGTTCCTCACCCAGCTCGCCGAGTTCACCGGCAACCAGCACCTGCACGGTCGGGCCTTCGAGTGGAGCGGGTTCCTGCCCGAGTTCTTCGCCGCCACGTTCGAGAACTGGCAGAGCGAGTGGCTGCAACTGGTGTTCCAGGCGGTGTTGCTCCTCGGCGCCAAACACTGGCTCTTCCGGGTCGATGCCGAGGATCTCGAACGCATCGAGGCCAAGCTCGACGAGCTGCGTGCCACCGTGGGCGGGACCGGCCCGCCGACCGCCTGACCGGCTAGGGCGCCGGGGCGGGGGCCGGCGGCGGGGCGGGCGGCAGCCCGTCGTCGAGCGGACGCTGGGTCAGCAGCAGCAGGGCGTCGCGGCCGCTGATCTCCTGGGTCTGCACGGCGTGCCACAGCTCGCGCAGGTAGGCCAGCCCGCGGCTGGTGGGCGGCTCGGTCGGCTGTAGCGAGGTGCCCGGCGGGAGGTTGTCCGGGCTGGGCAGGTGCGGCACCCCCTCCGGCGGGGTGGCGGCCGGATCGGCGCTCGAGACCGGCACCGCGGCGGGCGCACCGGGCGCCGGGGCGGGCGCGGGCACCGCGTTGGCGGCCTGGACGGTCGTCCCGTCGACCGGGGCCGGCCCAACGGGCGCGGGCACCGGCACGGGCTCGACCGGCGCCGGCTGTGCGACCGCCGCCGACGCCCAGATCAGCCCCGCGCCGAAGGCGCCCAGCAGCGCGGCGGCCACACCGGTCAGCGAACGACTCGCGGCAATTCGTCTCACCTCAGTCCCTCTTCCGAACTCTCGTGCTGCCATTCATGAGGTGTTTCGCACCACGGTGGCCGGCGTTACATCCCGGGTGCCGTTTCGGCGAACCTGCCACCGCCGACGGCCGCGGTGGTGTAGCAATGCCGTAGGCGGGTCGCACAGCACGTCGACGCGAGGAGTGCTCCACCCATGGCCACCCCGAACCTTCCCCCCGGATTCGACTTCACCGACCCCGACCTGTGGGCCGAGCGGATGCCGATCGAGGAGCTCGCCGAACTGCGCCGGACCGCACCGGTCTGGTGGAACCCCCAACCGCCGGGGGTGGGCGGATTCGACGACGACGGGTACTGGGTCGTCACCCGACACCGGGACGTGCGCGAGGTGTCGCTGCGCAGCGACGTGTTCTCCAGCCAGGCCAACACGGCGCTGCCGCGCTACCGGGACGGTACCGGTGCCGAACAGATCGAGCGCGGCAAGTTCGTGCTGCTGAACATGGATGCCCCGCATCACACCCATTTGCGCAAGATCGTATCACGGGCCTTCACCCCGCGCGCGGTGGAACGGCTGCGCGCAGACCTGCGCGAGCGCGCCTACCGCATCGTCGAGGAGGCCGCCGCGGCCGGCAGTGGCGACTTCGTCGAACAGGTCGCCTGCGAGCTGCCGCTGCAGGCCATCGCCGGGCTGATGGGCGTGCCGCTGGAGGACCGGCGCAAGCTGTTCGACTGGTCCAACGAGATGGTGGGCGACCAGGACCCGGAATACGCCCACCACGACGGCATCACGGCCTCGATGGAGCTGATCAACTACGGCATGCAACTGGCCGCCGAGCGGGCCGCCGACCCCGGCGAGGATCTCGTCACCCGGCTGGTGCAGGCCGACGTGAACGGCCACAAGCTCTCCGACGACGAGTTCGGCTTCTTCGTGGTGCTGCTGGCGGTGGCCGGCAACGAGACCACCCGCAACTCGATCACCCACGGGATGATCGCGTTCACCGAGTTCCCCGATCAGTGGCAGCTGTTCAAGCGGGAGCGCCCCGCCACCGCCGTCGACGAGATCGTGCGCTGGGCCACCCCGGTGTCGGCGTTCCAGCGCACCGCCCTGGTCGACACCGAACTGTCCGGGGTGCCGATCCGGGCCGGTCAGCGGGTGGTGATGTGCTACCGGTCGGCCAACTTCGACGAGGAGGTGTTCGCCGACCCGTTCCGGTTCGACATCCGCCGCGACCCGAACCCGCACCTGGGGTTCGGCGGCACCGGCGCGCACTACTGCATCGGGGCGAGCCTGGCCCGGATGACCATCGAGCTGATCTTCAACGCGATCGCCGACGTCATGCCCGACCTGACCCCGCTGGGTCCGCCGCAACGGCTGCGGTCGGGCTGGCTCAACGGCATCAAGCACTGGCCGGTCGACTACACCGGTGCCACCAGAGCCGTTGCGGCACCGTGATTCACCGGTCCGGATAGTCGATGATCGACCGCCAGTAACCCTCCGGGAGCTCCTGCCCCGATCGCAGCACGACGGCCAGCCCGGTGGCCATCGCCAGCCCGAGCAGGCCCAGCCACAGCCCGGCCAGCCCGATGAGCACCCAGGCGACGGCGGTGAGCACCGGCCACGGCGAGAGCACCACCAGTACCGGCGCGAAGAAGAAGCCGGCGCCGATGTACCAGGCCGAGCCCGCCCGGTCGGCGGCCAGCACGAAACGCAGCCACCGGGGCACCACCGTCGGAGTCGTGGTCATGGGATCCTCCTTCCGGTCCGCCTCGCTCCCCGGTACCCACGCTGCCCCGGCCGGGTCATCGGGGCAATTACCTGCCGGGTAGTGGATCGGCGCCGGGCGGCGGGCCACGATGGAGGGCGTGTTCCCCGGTACCGGTGTCCAGCCCGCCTTCGGCGGCCTGCTGCGCGACTGGCGGCAGCGCCGCCGCCTGAGCCAACTCGAGCTCGCCAACGCGGCCGGGGTGTCGGCGCGGCACATCAGTTTCGTCGAGACGGGCCGGTCGCGCCCGAGCCGGGCGATGGTGCTGCGGTTGGGCCGGGTGCTCGACGTGCCGCCCCGCGAGCAGAACCGGATGCTGGTCGCGGCCGGCCTGGCACCGGTGTACGGCGAACGGCCGCTGGACGATCCGCACATGGCGGCGGTGCGGGCCGGGGTGCGGCGGGTGCTGACCGCCTACCAGCCGTACCCGTGCCTGGCGGTGGACCGGCACTGGGACATCGTCGCGCTCAACGCCGGCGCCGCACTGCTCACCGACGGCGTCGCCGCCCACCTGCTGGAGCGGCCCAACGCCCTGCGCATCGCGCTGCACCCGGACGGGCTGGCGCCGCGGATCCGCAATCTCGGGCAGTGGCGCCACCACCTGATCACCCGGCTGCGCCGCGAGGCCGAGCTCTCCGGTTCGGCGCGGCTGTACCGGCTGCTCGACGAGATCGAGGACTACCCCGGCGGTTTCGCGACCGAGGAGCCGGATCTCGGCGGCGTGGTGGTACCGCTGGAGCTCACCGCACCGGACGGGCGGCCGCTGAGCTTTCTGAGCACGGTGACGACGTTCGGCACCGCGCTGGACCTCACCGCCGCCGAACTGAGCATCGAGGCGTTCCTGCCGGCCGACGCCGAGACCGCCGCCGCGCTGCGCTGAGTCGCCGGAGTTCGGATCGCGGGTTCCGAAAAGGGTTGGCGCACCGCCGGACGGCGCGGATGCTGCCGGTATGACGACCACCGAGACACGCACCGCCGCACGGATCTCCCGGCTGCGGGTACCCGAACTCGACGAACTCCGCACCCCCGGGGTGAAAGGCTTCTTCACCCGACAGTTGCGCGAAGAGGGCCTGACGTCCAACTGGTTTCGCGCGCTGGCGCTCAACGAGGCGGACCTGGAGCGGCTCAACGGCTATCTGCTGCCGCTGCTCGGCGCCGACGGCCGCGGCGGGCTGAGCCCGCGTGAGCGCGAGGTGATCGCCACCGTGGTCTCCGGTGAGAACCGGTGCAGCTACTGCCACACCAACCACGCCAACAAGCTCGGCAAGATCGCCGGGGACTGGTCCTTCGGTCAGCGGGTGGCGATCGATCACCGCCAGGTGCCGGAGCTGACCGAGCGGGAGCACGCACTGGCCGACCTCGCGGTGACGGTGAACAACCATCCCCAGGAACTCACCGACGCCGACATCGACCGCCTGCGCGAGCTCGGCCTCGACGATCACCAGATCCTGGAGGCGATCTCGATCGCGGCCTTCATCGGCGCCACCAACCGGATCGGCATCGCGCTGGCGGTGCCGCCGAACCCGGAGTACACCGGCGTCCCGGAGCGGTACCGCCCGTCCTGACACGCCGGTTCGGGCCGAACACCGCACGGCCGGCGACCGGATTCGGCACCCTGATAGGCGGACAACGTCGACCGGAAAGGTGGATGCGGTGCAACGGTTCGCTCGGGGATCGCTGATGTCGGTGGCGGCGCTGCTGGTGGCGGCGGGCTGCGCCGCGCAACCACCCGCCCTCGGCAGCAGCACCGCCACGGTCACCGTCGACGGCCAACGCATCGGTCCGCTGCAGGTGACCTGCACCCAGGCCGGCGCGCTGTGGACCGTGCGCACCCTTGAGCCCGACCCCGGATTCACCGCGGCCTTCGACACCGACGGCGGCGTCAAGGCCCAGGCGGTGCAGCTGGTCAACCTGGCCGGATTCACCGGCGATTTCTGGGCGGGCACCGTCGGCGAGGGCCGCGGCAGCCTGGCCAACGGCCGGTTCCGGCTGAGCGGCACCGCGGAGGGCTACTTCGCCGACGACCCGACCCATCGCACCGAGACCACCTTCGAGATCGACACGAACTGCTGACGCCCCGGCGACACCGCACCGCAGCAGGCTGCTCCGAACCCCGGTCGGCCCGACCGGTGGTGTAGTACCGTCGGGTCAAATTTGTCGGTTGCGTTAATTTCGGCGGCGCCGGAGAGGGCGGGGTCGTGGGCAGGGGTACATCCGCACGCTGGCTCGGCGGCATGGCGATCGCGCTGGGTGCGGGCTTCGCGTTCGGCGCGCCGGGGGTCGCCCACGCCGACGACGGCATCGGCGCGAAACCCGCGGCGGCCGCGAAGCAGGACCGGGCCGGCCACCGTCCGGCGGCCGACCGGCGCCCGGTCAGCCACCGGAGCACCCCCGGCCGGGTCGGCGCCGAAGCCGGCACCCCGGTGCGACAGCGCGACCGGTGGACCGCGAACCGCCGTGGCGGTCATGCGAAGACGCCGGCCGTCGGCCACCCGGACCCGGTTGCGGACGATCCGGTCCCCCCGGCCGCCGCGGCGACGGCCGACACGGCGCCCGCGCCCGCCCGAGCGGCCCGCACCACCGACGGGGCCGGTGCCCGACCCGGGCCGGCCCTCGGTGCCCTCGCGGCGGACGAACCGGCGGCCGACCTCCCGCCGCACACCACCGGGATCACCGACGGCGTCATCACCGGCTGCGTGGCCGGCCCGAGCTGCACCTCGGCGGACGGCTGGTCCTACGCCGTCGTCGCGGGCCCGAGCCGGGGCGGCACGCTGCAGCTGAACGGGTCCACCGGGGCGTTCACCTTCCTGCCCTTCGCGCCGGAGACGAGTACCGACGGCCCGTCCGGCCGGGAGACGTTCACGATGGCGATCACCCGGCACACCGAGCTCTCCGCGGCCCTGGTCGGGGTGCCGCTGCTGGGCGAGCTGCTGTTCGCACCGATGCTGTCCGCGCTGCGCGAGATCCCGCTGCTGGGCGCCGCCCTGGCACCGCTGATCGGCGCCGCGGCGCACCGGGAGATCCTGGTGGACGTCGATGCGCTGCGCGGGGCGGCCCGGACACCGGTCGCCTACACCACCATGGTGACGTCCTGGGACGGCATCCTGTTGCGCACCAACTTCTTCCCCGCCATCACCACCGGCAATCCGGACGACGACAACCCCGGCTACGAGACGATCCTCTACGCCCCCGGACTCGCCCAGCCCGGGGTCACCGATCCGGCCGAGTACTTCCTGTCCATGTTCCGCAGCGCCGGGTTCAACGTCGTGACCTGGGATCCCCGCGGCGAGTTCGGATCCGGCGGCGCCCTGCGCATGAACAGCCCGCAGTACGAGGGCCAGGACGTCTCCCAACTCATCACCTGGCTGTCCGGGCTCGGCGGCGTGGAACTCGACCGCCCCGGCGACCCGCGGGTGGGCATGATCGGGTGGTCCTACGGCGGCGGTGTGCAGCTCATCGCCGCCGCCGGGGACAACCGGGTGGACGCGATCGCCCCGGGTGCCACCTGGAACTCACTGGTCGACTCGCTGTATCCGACCGGAGCGTTCAAGACCGCCTACGCGTCGCTGCTGGGCGCGGGCCTGCTGGCCGCCGTGGGCCGCAACATCGACCCGAACACCTACCACGGCATCCTGCTCGGCGCGTGGCTGGGCATCCTGACCCCCGAGCACCTGCACAGCCTGCAGACCAGCGGTCCCGGCCAGACGGTGCGCGGGATCAGCGTGCCGACGCTGCTCATCCAGGGCACCGTCGACACCATGTTCCCGCTGCACCAGGCCGTGGTGAACGCGCGGCTGATGGCGCTCAACGAGCACGTGAAGATGATCTGGTACTGCGGCGGCCACGGAACGTGCCTGCAGGGCGACGGCGTCGCCGACTACATGTGGATGGCGCGCGAGGCCCTGGCGTGGATGAAGCGCTACCTCAAGGAGGACGGCACCACCGACGAGAACGTGTTCGAGTGGACCGATCAGAACGGGGACCGCTGGACCTCCCGGCTCGCGCCGCACGACGCGGGGTTCTACGACGCGCCGGGCAGTGTGGTCCCCACGACGGAGTGGCGTGGAGAGAAATTCCTGCCGATCATCCCGCTGATCGGCGGGTCCGGCCCTAACCCGGCGGCCATCTTCCCGCTCTCGCTGGCCGACGGCACCGTCGCGTTCCACGCGGCCACCGTGCCGCTGCGCAACCCGGACGTCGAGATCCCGGTCGTCGGTGCACCGCGCGTGGTGATCGAGTACCAGGGGGTGGGGCTGAGCCGGCACATCTACGCGCAGGTGATCGACCGGGCGGCCGGGGTGGTCGTCGGGAACGTGGTCACCCCGGTGCCGATCATCCTGGACGGCCAGTTGCGGACCGTCACCGTCGACCTGAACGAGATCGCCTACACCATGGGGCCGGACAGCGATCTCGCGGTGCAGGTGTTCACCTCCGCGACCGCGTTCTTCAACCGGTACCAGTACGGCCTGCTGTACGTCACCGGCGTCGAGGTGACGTTGCCGACCACGTCGCAGGCCACCAACCAGGGACCCAACCCGGGCCTCGACTAGGGCCGCACGATCACCGGATCGCCGACGCGCACCCGCTCGAAGTACCAGGCGGCGTTCTCCGGGCTGAGGTTGATGCAGCCGTGGCTGACGTTCGCATAGCCCTGTGAGCCCACCGACCACGGCGCGGAGTGGATGTAGACCCCGCCCCAGGTGATGCGCACCGCGTAGTCGACGGTGAGCCGGTAGCCCTCCGGGTCGTCGAGCGGGATGCCGATGGTGCGCGAGTCCATCACCACCTGACGCTCCTTGGCCAGCACGGTGAACGAACCGGTCGGGGTGGGGAACTTCGGTTTGCCCATCGACGCCGGCATGGTGCGCACCACCTCGTCGTCGATGCTGACGGTGAAGGTGTGGGCGTCGATGTCGGCGACGCCGAGCACCTTGGCAGCGGTGCCGAAGCTGGTCCTGACTCCCCCGACGCCGACCGAGATCTCGCTGTGGGCCGGCCAGAACCCCTCGGGGTGGAACTCCATGACCTGCTCGGAGCGCCATTCGAACCGCCCGGACACGGGCACCGGCGCGCTGACGGTCAGCGACCGCTGCGCGGCGGCCCGGTCGGCGACCGGGGCGGTGAACCGCACGACCACCGGATGCCCGACCCCGACCAGCGCACCCTCGCCGGGCTCGATCGCGGCCACCCGCACCGGGCCGGGAACCGTCGCGGATGCCGGTGCCGCGACGGCCGGCAACAGCATCGCAGCACTCACCGCGGCGACGACGCCGCGTACCACTCGCCCTATCCGCACTCGGCCTCCTCGGAATCGATGCGCACGCCAGTGTAGGTACCGATCTGCCGGAACCCCGCTCTGAAGGAGATCGCCGGCGCGGGCGCCGGCGTTTCAGCCGGGCCGGCGCGGGCGCCGGCGTTTCAGCCGGGCCGGCGCGGGCGCCGGCGTTTCAGCTCACTCCACCGGCGGTTGCGGTTCCGGCTCGGCAGGCACCTGCTCGGCGGGCTCCGGCTCCACCGCTGCGGCCTCCACGACGGGCTGCGGTTCCGGCTCGACCACCGGCTCGGCCGGCTCGGTCTCGACCACCGACTCGGCCGGCTCGGCGAGCACCGGCTCCGGGGCCACCGGTACCGGCGCCGGCCTCGGCGTGGTGGCCGCCGCCGGCTGCGGCGTGACGGTGCGCGGGGCGGACCGGGTCGGGGCGGACCGGTCCCCGCCGGTGAGCTCGAGGCTGACCGCAGCCGACACGGAGGAGACGAAGGTGATCGCCCCGGCGACGAGCATCGCCGCGGGCACCAGGCCGGCCGGCCGCGGACGGCGCACCGGTTCGGGGGTGTCGCGCGGGACCGGTCGCACGGCGCGGTCCGGCGCCGCCGCGAGCACCGTGGTGGGCTCGTCCGGGAGCCGATCACGGCCCGGCGCCGACGCCGCCGGCGCGGGCGCCTCGGCACAGGCCAGTGCGGCACCGTGGGCCAACGCCAGTTCCGCGCCCCGCGGGGTGTGCACCGTCACCCCGAGCTGCCGTCGCAGCGGCGCGACGAGATCCTCGAGGTCACCGGCGGCGCCGACCAGGACCAGTGCCTCCGGGGCCCGGCCGGCGCGGTCGCACTCGCCGGCCAGCCATTCGGCCAGCTGCTCCTCGGTCTCGATGCCCTGGCGCACCGCCCGGTGCACGTCGTTGCCGGCCCCGCCCACCAGCGCGGCGATGGCCATCTCGGGTTCCAGCACGCACACGGCCGTCTCGGCGTGCCCGTAACGGGCGGCCACCCGGCGGGCCAGCGCGTCGGCGGCCTCCGGCAGCCGCACCGTGACGACGCGGCCGAGCGCCCGGTCCCGCAGCGTGTCGACGAGCTCGGCGGCGTCGGCGGCCACCTCGGCACCCCACGCCACCCCGAGCCCGGTCACCCGCCAGCCGCGGTGGGCGGCGGCGTCGGCGGCACGGCCCACGGCGGCGGCCGCCCGCCGCCAGATCGGCTCCGATCCGGTGGACACGTCGAACGCGTCGCTGCCGACGATCGCCCCGCCGGCGTCGGGCCCGGTCACCAGGACCAGCCCCACCGTGGTCGGGGTCAGCGACAGCCCCAGCACCGCCTCCACCAGGCACCTCCACAGCGTCGTTACCGGTCCGTGACCTTACCCTGCGCGCGCCGGACCGGTGCGGCGCCGGTCACCCGGTGAGGATCTCGGCCAGCAGCCGCGGGTCGATGTTGCCGCCGGAGATCACCAGCACCGTGGGTCCGGGCGGGGTCCGGCTCCGCCGGTAGGCGGCCAGTGGCACCGCGCCGGACGGTTCGGCCACCAGCCGGGCGCGGGTGGCCAGCTCGCGCACGGCCGCCCGGATCTCGTCCTCGGCCACGATGCACATCCCGTCGAGCACCCGCTGCAGGTGTGCGAAGGTCAGCTCGGAGGGCTGGGCCCGCAGCCCGTCGGCGATGGTGCGGTTGCGCTCGGCCACCGGCCAGCCCACCCGGTGCCCGGCGGCCAGCCCGGCGGCGGTGTCGGCGGCCAGCTCGGGCTCCACCCCGAGCACGGTGGCCTGCGGGCGCAGCGACTTGACGGCCACCCCCACCCCGGAGGCCAGCCCGCCGCCGGACACCGGCACCAGCACACAGGCCACCTCGGGCAGGTCGGCGACGATCTCCAGGCCGACGGTGCCCTGGCCGGCGATGACGTCGGGATGGTCGAACGGCGGGATCAGGGTCGCGCCGGTGCGGGCGGCCAGCTCCTCCGCCGTGCGCTCGCGCTCCGCCGGCCGGCACAGCACCACCTCGGCCCCGCGTGCCCGGGTGGCGTCGATCTTGACCTGCGGGGTGCCCTCGGGCATCACGACGTGCGCCGGCACCCCGAACCGGGCCGCCGCGGCGGCGAGCGCCTGGGCGTGGTTGCCGCTGGAGTGGGTGACCACGCCGCGGGCCCGATGCGCGGCGTCCAGCCGGGCCAGCGCGTTGTAGGCGCCGCGGATCTTGAACGCGCCCACCGGCTGCAGGTTCTCCGGTTTGAGCCACAGCGGCCGCTCGGGATCCCCCCAGTCGACCGGGATCAGCGGCGTGCGCAGTGCCGCCGGGCGGATCCGCTCGGCGGCGGCGCGGATGTCCTCCAGCTGCACCAGGCCCACCCGCCCAGTCTCGCGCAGGGCGGGCGTCAAATGCCGCGAATGGGGTATCTGTCCGAGACGCGAAACGCGGCACGGGAGGACGGGCGATGAGCACGGTCGAGACGGACACCATCACCACGCGGATTCCGGCACGCCTGGACCGGCTGCCGTGGTCGCGGTTCCACTGGCGGATCGTCATCGGGCTGGGCGGGGTGTGGATTCTCGACGGCCTGGAGGTGACGATGGTCGGCAACGTCGCCTCCCGGCTGACCGAGCCGGACAGCGGCATCCACCTGTCGGCGGGCCAGATCGGGCTGGCCGCGGCGATCTACATCACCGGCGCCTGCCTCGGCGCGCTGTTCTTCGGCCAGCTCACCGACCGCTCTTCGGCCGCAAGAAGCTGTTCATTCTCACCCTGGTGGTGTACCTGGTGGCCACGGTCGCCACCGCCTTCGCGTTCGCGCCGTGGTTCTTCTACCTGTGCCGGTTCTTCACCGGGGCGGGCATCGGCGGCGAGTACGCCGCGATCAACTCCGCCATCGACGAGCTCATCCCGGCCCGGGTGCGCGGCCGCGTCGACCTGGTGATCAACGGCTCCTACTGGCTGGGCGCGGCCGGCGGTGCGGCCGGGGCGCTGCTACTGCTCAACACCGCGATCTTCCCGGCCGATCTGGGCTGGCGGCTGGCGTTCGGGGTGGGTGCGGTGTTCGGGCTGGTGGTGCTGGTGGTGCGCCGGCACGTGCCGGAGAGCCCGCGCTGGCTGTTCATCCACGGCCGCGACGAGGAGGCCGAACGCATCGTCGACGGGATCGAACGGGAGGTGACGGCCGAGACCGGCCGGCAGCTGTCCGAGGCCACCGGGTCGCTGACCATCCGGCAGCGGCGGACCATCTCGCTGATCGAGATCGCCCGGGTGGCGTTCACCCGCTACCCGAAGCGCGCGGTGCTGGGGCTGGCCCTGTTCATCGGCCAGGCGTTCCTGTACAACGCGTTCACGTTCAACCTCGGCACGCTGCTGGGCACCTTCTACGGGGTGGCCTCCGGGGTGGTGCCGGTGTTCTTCATCGTGTGGGCGCTGGGCAACTTCGCCGGCCCGGTGGTGCTCGGGCGGCTTTTCGACACCGTCGGGCGCAAACCCATGATCGCGCTGGCCTACCTGGGGTCGGCGGCGGTGGCGGTGGGGCTGACCTGGCTGTTCGTCGCCGAGGCCGGGGGCGCGGCGGTGTTCGTCGCGGTGCTGGCGCTGTGCTTCTTCCTGGCCTCCTCCGGGGCCAGCGCGGCATATCTGACCGTCAGCGAGATCTTCCCGATGGAGACCCGCGCACTGGCCATCGCGTTCTTCTACGCGATCGGCACCGCGATCGGCGGCATCACCGGCCCGCTGCTGTTCGGCCGGCTCATCGAGTCCGGCGAGCGCGGCCAGGTCGCGGTGGCGTTCCTGATCGGGGCGGCCGTCATGGCCGTCGGCGGGATCGTCGAGCTCGTGTTCGGGGTCAAGGCCGAGGGCCGTGATCTGGAGTCGCTGGCCCGCCCGCTGACCGCACACGACGACGACGGCGGCGCCCGCATCGCCGCCCGCGCCGAACGCGAGCGGACCGGGCTGCGCCGCTACCGGCCCGGCCCACCGCCGGGATGGAACCCGCCGTGGGGCGATCCGCCCGCCCCGGACGTCGCCGAGGCGGCGCTGGACCACGAGATCGAGACGATCGCCCGCGCGGTCGCCGACCGCGGCGAACTCGGCGTCGACGAACTGCACCGCCTCGTCGGCGCCCGGTACTGGGGCCCCGGGGAGTTCCGGCACGCCCTGCACCGGGCGCTGACCGAGCGGCGGGTGCAGCGCCGCGGCCTGCGCAGGATCGGGGCGGTCGCACCCCCGGAGGCGGGCCGGTGAGCCCGCTGTGCCGGATGCTCGGCCACCGCCCGGTGTTCACCACCGACGGGCCGCGCATGCACTGGGCGTGCGAGCGGTGCGGCGGCGCCACGGGCAGCAAGGTCTACCCCACCGCCGCGGACGCCCGGCGCTACGCGGCCGCGTTCAACCGCCGGGACAGCGACGACCTGGGCCGGCGCGCCCCGCTGTTGGGCCTGCTGCCGTTGCGGGTGTGGCGCCGGCTCCGCCGGGGTTAGCGCTTGGCCAGGGTGAACTGGCAGACGTCGGTGTAGCCCTTGCGGAACAGGTCCGCGCAGCCGGTCAGGTACTTCATGTACCGCTCGTAGACCTCCTCGGACTGGATCCGGACGGCCTCCTCGCGGTGCGCCTCCAGCGCGGTCGCCCAGCAGTCCAGGGTGCGGGCGTAGTGCAGCCGCAGCTGCTGGGTCTGGGTCACGGTGAACCCGGCGCGGGTGGCGTGCTCCTCGACGACCTTGGCCTGCGGCAGATCCCCGCCCGGGAAGATCTCATCCATGATGAACTTGAAGAACCGCAGGTAGCTCATGGTGAGCGGGAGGTTGCGGGCGGCGAACTCCTCGTCGCTGGGCTTGATGATGGTGTGCAGCATCATCACCCCGTCGTCGGGCAGCACGTCGTAGGCCATCCGGAAGAAGTCCGCGTAGCGGTCCCGGCCGAAGTGCTCGAACGCGCCGATCGACACGATCCGGTCCACCGGCTCGCGGAACTGCTCCCAGCCGGCCAGCAGCACCCGGCGGCTGCGCGAGGTGTCCAGCTCGTCGAGCATCCGCTGAACGTGCTTCTGCTGGTTGACGCTGAGCGTCAACCCGATGACGTTGACGTCGTAGCGCTCGATGGCCCGCCGGATCGTCGCGCCCCAGCCGCAACCGATGTCCAGCAGGGTCATGCCGGGCTGCAGGCCGAGTTTGCCCAGCGACAGATCGATCTTGGCCAGCTGGGCTTCCTCCAGCGTCATGTCGTCCCGCTCGAAGTAGGCGCAGCTGTAGGTCTGCGTGGGATCGAGGAACAGCCGGAAGAACTCGTCGGAGAGGTCGTAGTGCGACTGGACCTCGTCGAAACGCGGCGTGAGTTCCTGGGTGTCGCTGGGTTCGTCGGGCAACGTCTTAACGCTTTCGATGTCTTTCGATGTCGGTAGCTCGTCCGGTCGGCACCCGGCCCGCTGGGCCGGACCCCGCCCGTGCTCTTGGAAGTCTATGTAGCCTATCCGGGCCGTGGATGCCCACCGGAACGGGCCACGTCAACCCTGGCGGGCTCCGCCCGCGGTGGCCGGTCTAGCGGGCTCCGCCCGCGGTGGGCTATACCGGACTCGACCCGTTCGACGAATCGACAACTGCCACGGAGGGGGTTGACGATGCAGGCGAATGTGGGCGACTGGCTGGTCGTCAAGGGTTCCAGCACCGATCGGCCCGAACAGCACGGGGTGATCGTCGAGGTCCGCGGCCCGAACGGGGCGCCGCCCTACGTGGTGCGCTGGGACCGCGACGACCACGTCTCGACCGTCTTTCCCGGTCCCGATGCGATTGTGCTCACACCCGCCGAGTACCGGACGCGCACGGAGCGCGGTCGGACCGGGCTCGCCCGGGCCGGCGTGGGCTGACCGGGGCCGCGCCACCACCCGGCCGCACTATGGTGGGGGTAACGCCAGGGCTGCCGTCCGCGCGTGACGGAAAGGATGCACACCGATCATGACCCACCCAGACGACGTGTTCGGCGAGGAGGCCTCCTCGGCCGATGTGGCCGACCAGCTCACCCCGGTCGAGGCCGAGGAGCAGGACACCTGGTCGGAGGCGTCCCGCGTTACCGCCGAGCGCAGCTGGGAAGCCAGCGAGGCCGACCTCATCGACCAGTCCATCGAGGTGCCGCTGCCCGACGACGAACCGGAGTTGTGAGCGTCCCGGGCCGGCCGATGGACCTGTCCGACCTCACCCCCGCCCCCGGCCGGGTGTTCGGCGAGCCCACCGTCACCCCGGACGGCACCACGGTCATCCCGGTGGCCCGGGTGCGCCGCCGGGGCCGGGGTGAGCGGGCCCGGGTGTGCGCCCGGCCGCTGGGTCTCTACGTCGTCAAGGACGGCGCGGTCCGCTGGGAGCCCGCGGTGGACGCTACCCGCATCGCGCTGCTGGGCGAACTCATCGGGCTGATCGCCGCCACCCTGGGCGCGGCGGCACTGCTGCGCCGCCCGCCGTGGCCGGACCTGCGGATCGGCGGCTTTTCGCCTGACGGCCGCACTCCGGCCGGGCAAGATGGTTCGGCGTGACGACTTCGATCATTCTCCGCCTGACCGCGGCCGCGGCGGTGACCGCCGTCGCGTTGGCCGGGTGCTCGAACACGACCGAGGACCGCTCCGCGCCCTCGACCCCGGAAACCAGCAGTGCCGTGCCGGCCGAGGCCGAGCTGGACCCGGCGCTTTCGCAGCGGCTCACCGAGGCCGTCGAGCGGGTGATGGACGAGGCGGACATCCCCGGCGCGATCGTCGGGGTGTGGCGGCCGGACGGGCGCTACGTGCGCGCGTTCGGCGTGGCCGACCGGGCCTCCGGGGCGCCCATGCGGACCGACTTCTTCCACCGCATCGGCAGCGTCACCAAGACCTTCACCGTGACCGCGCTGCTGCAGCTGGTCGACGAGGGCAAGATCGGGCTCGACGACCCGATCGACCGCTACGTCGACGGGGTGCCCAACGGGGACCGCATCACGCTGCGCCAGCTGGCCCGGATGCAGAGCGGCCTGCCCAACTACACCAACAGCGACGCGTTCACCGAGGCGCTGATCAAGGACCCGTACCGGCCGTTCACGCCCCAGGAGCTGCTCGACTACGCCTTCGCCGAGCCGGTGAACTTCGAACCGGGTGCGGGCTTCGAGTACAGCAACACCAATACCGTGCTGCTCGGGCTGGTGGTGGAGAAGGTCACCGGCCGCCCGCTCGGCGAGGTGATCACCGAGCGCATCGCCGAGCCACTCGACCTGCGCGACACCAGTTTTCCCACCGACAGCACCTTCCCGAAGCCGCACGCCGAGGGGTACACCGAGGTCGACGGCGACGAGGCGGTGACCGCCACCGACTGGAACCCGTCGTGGGCCTGGGCGGCCGGCGGAATGATCTCCACCCTGGACGATCTGCGGGTGTGGGCCGAGGCGCTGGCCGACGGTCGGCTGCTCAAGCCGGAGACCCAGCGGGCCCGGCTGGAGACGGTCACCACGCCGGACATGCCGCCGGAGAACGGCTACGGCCTGGGCCTGTTCGACATCAACGGCTGGATCGGCCACAACGGCAGCCTGCCCGGGTACCAGACCGTCGCCGCGTACCTGCCGGAGGAGCGGACCACCCTGGTGATCGAGTTGAACACCAACATCGCCCACAACGACGAGGAGCCGTCGACCCGGCTGGGCCGGGCGATCACCGAGGTGATCGCCCCCGAGCACGTCTACGGGATCGCCCACCACGACGACCAGCAGCCCGACACCGACGACCCGCCGCGCTGACGACGGTTGCCGGCGGCCGGCGCGGGGTATCCGGGCGGAATGACCCGCACATTCGACGACACCCCGGCCGACGTCGACCGCCGGCCCGCGGCCGACGACGAGACCGTCGAGGCGGTGGGCGCCGTCTCCGAGGCGCTGGAGTGGGTCGAGCGCGCCCGCGGCCACCTGTACTCGTTCCACCAGCTCATCGGCCGGGCCGACCTGCTGCTCGGCGAGGCCTGCGATAAGCTGCGCGCCGCCGGGCATCCGGAGGTCGCCGACCGGCTGGAGACCGACCTGGTGGGGCGCAACGTGCTGCCCGGGCGGTGGACCTTCCAGGTGGTCGAGGAGTTCGACGACGACTACTGGTCGGTGTTCCGCGACCACGAGCGCCGGGTCCGCGACGAGCTGCAGCAGGGGCTGCGGCACGTGCACGAGGCGCGGATGAAGGAGCGGCGCCGCACCCACGGCAGGCCGGGACACGAAGGCCGCCCCCGCGACGGGTGCTGAGGTCTACGCTGGCGCCATCGCACCTGCACCGGCGGAGGGGGCGCCATGGGGATCGCGACACCGACCAACGGCACGGCGCCGCCACCGCTGCCGCTGGCCGAGATCGACCTCGGTGACTGGGCGTTCTGGGGTGCGGACGACGACGTGCGCGACGCCGCGTTCGCCACGCTGCGCCGCGAGGCACCGGTGTCCTGGCACCGGGAGTTCGTGCTCGACGGCGGCGCCGCCGGCCGCGGTCACTGGGCGCTGACCCGCTACGACGACGTCCTGCGGGCCAGCCGGCACCCGGAGGTGTTCAGTTCCGCCTCGGGCATCACGCTCGGCGATCAGAACCCGGAGCTCGCCGAGTACTTCGGGTCGATGATCGCCATGGACGACCCGCGGCACGGTCGGCTGCGCGGCATCGTGCGCAGCGCGTTCACCCCACGGGTGGTGGCCCGCACCGAGGCGGCGGTGCGCGACCGGGCGCGGCGGCTGGTGGCCGGGCTGATCGACCGCCACCCCGACGGCCGGGCCGAGCTGGTGACCGAGTTCGCCGGGCCGCTGCCGCTGCAGATCATCTGCGACATGATGGGCATCCCGGAGCCGGACCGGGAGCGAATCTTCCACTGGACCAACGTGATTCTAGGGTTCGGCGACCCGGACCTGACCACCGACTTCGACGAGTTCTTCGGCGTGGCCGTCGACATCGGCGCCTATGCCGCCGAACTGGCCGAGGACCGCCGCCGCAGCCCGCGCGACGACCTGACCACCGCGCTGGTGCAGGCCGAGGTCGACGGTGAGCGGCTCACCTCGGCCGAGATCGCGTCGTTCTTCATCCTGCTGGTGGTGGCCGGCAACGAGACCACGCGCAACGCGATCACCCACGGGCTGCTGGCGCTCAGCCGCTATCCCGAACAGCGTGCGGACTGGTGGGAGCATTTCGGGGAGCTCACCCCCACCGCGGTGGAGGAGATCGTGCGGTGGGCATCGCCGGTGGCCTACATGCGCCGCACCGTGCTGCGCGACACCGTACTGTCCGGGGTGCGGCTGCGGGCCGGCGACAAGGTGAGCCTGTGGTACCAGTCGGCCAACCGGGACGAGACCCGGTTCGACAACCCGTGGAGATTCGACGTGCGCCGCCATCCCAACCCGCACCTGGGATTCGGTGGCGGCGGCGTGCATTTCTGCCTGGGTGCCAACCTGGCCCGCCGCGAGATCGCGGTGGCCTTCGAGGAGTTGCGCCGGCGGCTGCCCGACCTCACCGCCACCGCCGAGCCGGACCGGCTGCACTCGGCGTTCATCCACGGCATCAAGCGGCTACCGGTGGCCTGGACCGAGGTGCGGTGAGCAAGCCGGGCCGGTTGTCGGTGGGGCGGCGCACAATCGGAGCCGGGCCTCGAACCGGGGTCGGGTGTCAGTTCCGGGGGGCGATCGTGTATCCACTGCCGCCATATTCGAATCCTGATCAGCCACAACCGCATTGGTACCGACGGCCGGAAGTCGTCGCCGCCGTGGCACTCGGAGTGGTCGCGGTGTGCGCCGTCGCGCTCGCGGCGGCACTGGTGTAGGCGAGGCCGGCCGAGCCACGGTCGGCGGTCACCACAACAGCCGCAGCAGATCGTCGCGGTCGAGCTCCCAGATCAGCGTCCGGCCGTCGGCGTGCACCTCGATCTTGACGTTCGTCGGCGAGCCGCCGTCCGCCGTCAACTCCACCAGGCCCTCGTAACGGTTCTCGGCCACCCGCACCAGGCCGATGTTCAGGACGTCGATCCCCAGCCAGGTGCGCTCCGGGTCATTGAAGTGTCGGCGCAGGCTGTCGAGCACCTCGTCCTCGAGCGCGGCCAGTGCCGCCTTCTCGGCGGCGATGCGCGCCGCCTCCTCGGCGGCCGCACGCTCGACCCGCACGGCCTCGACCTCGGCGGCGTTCGCGGTCGGCTCGCCCTCGATCGGGCGGCCGTGCATCACGCCCGGCGCCGCCAGCGCACCCGCACCGGCCAACAACACCAACGCCGTCACCGCCGCGATGATCGGTGGCCACCTCCGGGCGATGACGGTCGGATAGTCCTCGCTCGGCGCCCCGATTACCGGTTCCTCCCCCATACCGCGCATGGTAGACCGGGGGTCGGACAACACGGGATGGCCGAAAGACCCTCACCGGCGCAGCCGGCCCAACCCGAGTCAACCCGAGTCGCTCAGCCCGAATCCCCCGGCCCGAGTTCGGGGGCCACTCGGGCACGCCGTTTCGCCAACTCCGCCTCGGCGGAGATCCGTACCGCCGCGGCCCACGCGGCGAGCCGGTCCCACGCCACGATCCGCTCGATCAACTCGGCATCGCTGAGTTGCCTCAGCCGCTCCCGCAGCTCGGCCGGATCCACCTCATCGAACATGCGTTCGATGCTAGGGCATGGGACCGACAGACCCGCTCAGCGCCGCTGTTGCGTCTCGGGATCGAGTTCGGCGAGCCGCTCCTGCTGAGCCTGCAGATCCTCCCGCGACGAGCCCACCGCCTCCTGGTGGGTGCGGGCCACACCCTGCAACCGGGCCGCCTCGGCGGCCTTGGCCTCGGCCTCCGCCTGCGCGGCGCGGGCCCGGGCGTCGGTCTCGGCGGCGATGTGCTCGCGCTGCTGCACCTCGCGCGCCCGGCGATCCATCTGCTCACGCAGCTGCTCGGCCTCCAGCCGCCGGTGCGCGGTGCGGCGGTTGCGCGCCAGCAGCGCCACGACCGCCAGCACGATCAGCACCAGCACGACGGCCAGCACGATCCACACCACGGTGTTGCCATCCATCTCGGCTCCTTCGGTTCGGGGCCGGTGCGGCCGGCCTGTGCCCGGGGTGTTCCCACCGGGCTGCCGACCAAACCGCTCAGAAGTAGCCGTTGGCGGGCGGCCAGGTGCCGTTGACCGCGTGGTCACCGGCCGCGTAGGCCTTGTAGGCCAGCGGGTTGTGGCTGGCCACGGTGCGGACGTTGCGCCAGTGCCGGTCCAGGTTGAGCGACCGCGCCGTCGCCGACGCCCCGCCGGTGTCGAACAGCCGCTCGGCGGCGTGCAGGGTGAGCCGCTCGGCCACCAGCTGCGCCTTGGCGACGGTGACGGCCAGTTCGGCCAGCGCCTCCGGATCGGCCACCCGGCCGCCGTCCACCAGGTCGTCGATCGCGTCGGCGGCGGTGAGCACCAGCGCCTCGGCCGCGGCGGCGTCGGCGGCGATCTCCCCCACCGCCTGCAGCGTGAACGGGTCGGCGGTGGCGGTGTCGGCCAGCGCGTGCGCGGCCGGGCGGGCCCGTTCCCGCACGAAGGCCACCGCGTCGTCGGCCACCGCGGCCGCGATCCCGGCCGCCACCGCGGCCAGGTACAGCTGCAGGAAGGTGGTGCTGTGGCCGAGGTGGCGGCCGTCGGAGACGGTGGTGACCTCCTCCGGCCGCACCAGCACGTCGGTGAACCGGGTGCCGCCGCTGGCGGTGGTGCGCTGCCCGAATCCGTCCCAGTCGTCGTAGAGTTCGACACCCGCGCGGTCGGTGGGCACGATCACCTGCACATCGCGGCCCTCGGCGTCGACCGCCGACACCGCGATCAGGTCGGCGTAGAGCGTGCCGGTGGAGTAGAACTTGTGGCCGTTGAGCCGCAGCACCCCGTCCGGCCCGGCCAGCACCTTGGTGTCGGCACTCGACGGTGCCTTGCCGGCGGCGTCGGTGATCGCGTTGCCGAACACCACCCCCTCGGTGAAGTACGGGAACCAGCGCTGCCGTTCGGCCTCGGTGGCCCGGTTGCTCAACAGCCGCTCGGCGAACCCGAAGTGGGCGCGCAGGGCCTGGGCGACATTGGAGCTGCCGCGGGCGATCCGCACGACCGCCCCGAGCACGTCCCGGGCCGACCCGCCCGGCCCGCCGTAGCGCTGCGGCACCCGCAGCCCCAGGATCCCGGCATGCCGCAGCCGCCGCACCGCGTCGTACTGCAGCACCCGGTCGCGTTCGGCGGCCGGGTCGGCCCGGCGCAGGTCGTCGACGATCTCCGGCAGCCGGGCCAGCCGCTCGGCCACCGTGCCGCCCAGCGGTGTCTCCGGATAGCGCGGGCGGGGCGCGACCGGGACTGCGGTCATCGGACTCTCCTTCGGTATCAACGGAATTCAGGCAGGATGTGGGTGGCGAAGCGGTCCAGCTCCGATTCGATCGGCTGGAACTGCAGCATGAACAGCTCGACGCCGGCGGCGTGGAACGCCGCGATCCGCTCGGCCACCTGTTCGTAGCTGCCCACCAGGCCGGCCAGCGTGCCGCCGTTGGAGCCCACCCGCCGGGTACCGGCCAGCACCTTGTACATCGCGGTGTCCGGGTCGTTGCCCGACGAGATCTCCGGGCGCCGTTCGGCCTCCTGCAGCGCCAGCAGGTGCTCGAGTTCGGCCTGTGCCTGCGCCTCGGTGTCGCGGGCGATGACGAACGCCGAGAGCCCGAACCGCAGCGGTTCGCCGTGGCGCGGCCGGGCCCGCAGGTCCTCGATCAGCGCCACGGTGTCCGGCAGCGGCCGGCCGTTCATGAAGAACACGTCGGCGTACTCGGCGGCCAGCGCCCGGGCCGGCTCGGACTCCCCGCCGAAGTAGACCGTGGGCGGGTGCTCCGGCACCGGCCGCACCAGCGCGGGATGCCTGGTGGGATCGCCGAGCTGCACCCGCTTGCCGTCCCACAGCGCCAGCACCGCCTCCAGCCAGCGGCGGGTGTAGGCGTAGCGCTCGTCGTGCGACAGCGGGTCCAGCCCCAGCCCCTCCAGCTCGGGCAGGAACCAGCCGCTGACCACGTTGATGGACAACCGGCCCGCGGCGATGTCGGCGACGTTGCCGGCGAGTTTGGCGAACACCAGCGGGTTGAACAGCAACGGCTTGATCGCCCCGATGAGTTCGATGCGGCTGGTCGCCTCGGCTAGCGCGGCCAGGGTGGACCAGGTCTCCAGCACGTCGTCCTCGGTGTTGCTGGGATGGATGACGTGCTGGGCCACCAGGGTCGCGTCGAACCCGAGCTGCTCGGCCCGCAGCAGCAGATCCCGGTTGCGCCGGTAGGAGGCGTCGGGCAGATCGTCGGGATGGTGCCGCGCGCCGTGGTTGCCGTAGACCGGCGCCCAGATGCCGAACCGCGGGCCGCTCATGACGCGGTGAGGTAGCGTCGCCGTTCCCAGTCGCTGACCTGGCGGGAGAACTCCGCCCACTCGCTGCGCGCCAGCGCGGCGAAGTCGAGCACCGAGTCCTCGCCCAGGATCGCGCCGAGGACCTCGTCGGCAACCGCCGAATCGATTGCCGCACCGAGGTTCTCCGGCAGCGCCGGGCCCGATCCGTACAGGTTGCCCGAGGCCGGGGCGGGTGGGCGCCGGCGCGCCTCCAGCCCGGCGACCACGGCGGCCAGCGCGGCGGCCACCAACCAGTACGGGTTGGCGTCGGCCGCGCCGCTGCGCAGCTCGATGCGGGTGGCGGCCGGGTCGTGCTCGACCAGCGACCGCACCGCCGCGCTGCGGTTGTCGCGGCTCCAGGTCACCGTGGTCGGCGCGAACGAGTCCGGCTCGAACCGCCGGTAGGCGTTGACGGTGTGCGCGCCGAACAGGGTGATGGCCGGCAGGTGCTCGAGCAGCCCGGCGATGGCGAACAGCGCGATCTCGTTCTCCTCGCCGTCGACCGGAGCGAACGCCGGTTCGCCGTCCCGCCACAGCGAGATGTGCAGGTGCGCCGAGGATCCGGAGTGCTCGGCGAACGGCTTGGCCATGAAGCTGGCGATGCGGCCGTGCCGGCGGGCGATCTCCTTGGCGGCGTACTTCAGCCGGGCCGCGTCGTCGGCGGCGGTCAGCGCGTCGTCGTAGCGCAGGTTGGCCTCGACCTGGCCGGGCCCGTACTCGGTCTGCAGCCCCTCCAGCCGGGTGAAGGCGCCGAGCACCTCGCCGAGTTCGGAGAACAGCGGTTCCAGCGCGTTGGCGTTCTCCAGCGAGTAGGCGTGGATGTCGGGCTGGAACGGCGAGCCGTCCGCGTCGAGCAGGTAGAACTCCAGCTCCACCCCCACCTTCGCGGTGTAGCCGAGCCCGGCCAGCCGGTCGAGCACCCGGCGCAGTACCGCCCGCGGATCCAGCGGGGAGGGCTTGCGTTCGTGGGTGACGATGTCGGAGACGACGTGGCCGGCCTGTGGACGCCACGGCAGCCGCCGGAACGTCGTCAGGTCGGGCACCGCGTAGACGTCGGGGTAGCCGCCGGACCAGTTGGTCAGCCGCAGCGAGTCCAGCACCGTGCCGTCGGTGTTCCAGCCCAGCGACGCCTCGCAGAAGGCGAAGCCGGCCCCGCGGGCCCGGTCCAGGAACTGCCCGGCCGGGATGCGCTTGCCCTGGGCGTGGCCGAACGGATCGCTCCAGGCCACCTCGATTTCGCGCAGCGTCCCGTCCTCGATGCCGGCCAGCAGGTGCTGCTCGGCGGCGCCGACGGTGCGCGCGGTGTGGTCGACGGCGGTCATGCGGTCACCTCCGCCCGGTCGCCCACCCGGGTGCCGACGACGGTGCCGGCGACGAACGCCCCGGCCAGCAGGCCGACGATCACCCAGCCCAGCACCGCCGAGCCGCCCACCAGGTCGGGCAGGTTGCCCAGGATCAGGGTCAGTGCCACGGCCAGCCCGACCAGCCCGAGCGTCGGCGCCACCAGCACCCGCCACACCGAGTGCCCGCGCCGGTCGCGGGCGAAGAACGCCAGCACCGCGACCGAGGTGGCCAGCATGAGCAGCACGATCCCGACGGTGGTGGTGCCGGCGAACCAGGTGTAGAACTGCGCGGCCGGGTCCAGCCCGAGCACCGCCGCGGCCGCCACGCTCACCGCGACCACCGCCGAGATCCACAGCGAGGCGCGGTGCGGCGAGCCGTGTTCGGGGTGCGGGAGGCTCAGTCCCGCCGGCAGCACGTCGCGCTGCGACAGCGCGAACAGGTAGCGCGCGGCGACGTTGTGGAACGCCAGGATGCAGGCGAACAGGCTGGTGAAGTACAGCACGGTGATGACGTCGGCGCCGATCACGCCGATGTAGCGGGCCGCGGTGTCGCCCAGGAAGGTGTCGCCGGCGTCGGCGGCCCGGGCCACCGCCTGCTCGTCGCCCCAGGCCGAGACCAGCGCCCAGCTGGTGACCGCGTAGAACACGCCGATCAGCAGCAGCGCGGTGTATGTGGCGCGCGGGATGGTGCGGCGCGGCTCACGGGCCTCGTCGCGGAAGATCGCGGTCGCCTCGAAGCCGACGTAGCTGATGATCGCGAACAGCAGCCCGATCCCCAGGTTTCCGCCGAAAACCGTTGCCGGTTCCAGGATTCCGGTGGACAGGCCGTGGTCGCCGCCGCGTGCCACGATGACCAGGTCGAGTGCGACGACGATGGCGATCTCGGCGGACAGCAGCACCGCCAGCACCCGGCTGCTCAGCTCGATGTTGCGGTAGCCCAGGTAGGTGATGAGCGCGAACGCCGCCGCCGCGAACAGCCACCACGGCAGCGCGGGCCCGCCCAGCAACTCGACCACGGCCGCCCCGGCCGGGCCGAGCAGCCCGTAGACGGCGGCCTCCAGGGCGACATAGGACACCAGGGCCACCAACGCGATGCCGATGCCGACCGGGAAGCCGAGCGAGCGGCGCACGTACGAGAAGAACGCGCCGGCCTCCTCGACGTAGGGGGTCATCGCGGTGAACCCGACCGCGAACAGCAGCAGGATCAGCGTGGACAGGACGAAGGTGGCCGGGAACCCGGCGCCGTTGCCGGCGGCCAGGCCCAGCGGCACGACGCCGCCGATGACGCCGAGCGGGGCGGCCGCGGCCACCACCATGAACACGATCGCGGCCACCCCGAGCCGGCCGCGCAACCGGCGTTCGGGCTCGCCCGGCCCGGCGGCTGGCCGTGATGCCGTGACGGCTGAGACTTCGGTCATTGCAGATTCCTTCGTGCGCATCAAGAGCGTGTCGACCGACCGACGGTATGAGCGCCAACGGCGTTGCTGAAGGCCTGAATTCAGCGTGAACGTTAGGCCGTAACATTTCGTCACAATCGGCCCGGCGACGAATTGTGTTCACGGCGAACCGAACCCTTGCGATGCGCGGTGCGGGCCGGACACAGTGACGCCGTGCGACCTGCCGTTCCGGCGATCCCGACCGACAACGCCGCTCCGCTGCAGGTGGTGCTGGTGTTCGACGTACCCGCCGGGACGGCCGAGACCGCCTACCGCACCGCCGCTCTGGCCGACGAGTTCGCCGACCGGATCACCGCCGCGGTACCGGGGGTGCGGGCCCGCGGAGCGGTCGTCGCACCCGCGGTGGCCCGGGTGCGCATCCCCGCCCCGGCCCGCGGCCTGCACATCGACCGCCGCGGCCGGCGGGTGCTCGTCGACGGGGTGGCCGCGCGGCTGACCTACCGCGAGTTCGAGCTGCTCTGCACGCTGGCCGCGGCCCCGCACCGGGCGGTGAGCCGGGAGGAGTTGCTGGCCACGGTGTGGCAGGGCCGCCACGACGTGTCGACCCGCACCGTCGACACCCACATGAGCCGGCTGCGGGTCAAGCTCGGGCCGTACGCGCAGGTGCTGACCACCGTGCGCGGTCTCGGGTACCGGTTCGAGCCGGTCGAGGGGGTGCGCTACCTGTCGTGACGGTATAGCGTCGGGCGGGACGGCATGGGGGCGCCATCATGGGCGAGGCTCGGCGGCAGACCGGCGGTTCCGACGCGTTCAACCGCGAGGTGATCCGGGAGTTCCGGACGCACGGCGGCAGGGTCGGCGGGGTGTTCGAGGGCAAACCGATGCTGCTGCTGCACCACCGCGGCGCGAGGTCCGGCCGGGACTACCTCACCCCGCTGGTTCCGCTGCTCGACGACGGCCGGATCTACGTGTTCGCCACCAACGGCGGCGCCGATACCGATCCGGCCTGGTACCGCAACCTGCTCGCCCACCCCGATGTCGCGGTCGAGCTGGGCACCGGAGCGTTCCCGGCGACCGCCCGGGTGCTCACCGGCGCCGAACGCGCGGAGGTCTACGCCCGGCAGGCCGCGCTGCTGCCGCAGTTCGCCGAGTACCGGCGCAGCACCGCGCGACCCATCCCGGTGGTGGAACTGGTGCGCACCGGGCCGGGACCGGCTCAACCCACGTAGCGGGCCAGCCAGTCGGTGCTGCGCCGCCAGGCGTCGGCGGCGGCGGCCGGGTTGTAGCGCGGGCCGGTGTCGTTGAAGAAGGCGTGGTCGGCGTCGGTCTCGGTGACCAGGTCGTAGACCATCCCGGCGCGCTCCAGCGCGGCGCGGGCGAAGGTCAGCGTGGCGTTCACCCGACGGTCCAGTGACCCGTAGAAGGCAAGCACCGCAACATCCTTCGACCCGGAGAAGTCGGCGTCGTCGGGGCACGGCCCGTAGAACGGCAGGGCGGCGGCCAGCTCCGCGGCACCGGCGGCCAACAACTGCCACACCAGTCCCCCGCCCATGCAGAACCCGACCGCGGCCAGCCGGCGGTTGGGCACCCGGCGGCCGAGTTCGGCGATGCCGGAGCGCAGGTCGGCGACGAGGTCGGCGGCCGGGGTGGCGCCGAGCACCGCGGTGGCCCGGGCCGGGTCGTCGAAGCTCGCGGTCCCACCGTGGCCGGACAGCAGGTCGACGGCCAGCGCCGAGTAGCCGATCCCGGCGAACCGGCCGGCCACCGAGCGCACCCAGTCGGTCAGGCCCTTGTTCTCGTGCACGACGAGCACCCCGCCGCGGGCGCCGGGCGCCTCGGCCCACGCCCCCTGCAGCTCGCCGCGCGGCCCGGCCCAGCTCACCGGCAGGGTGGGCAGGGCGGTGTCGGCACCCGGCGGGGCGGTCACGGTGGCGGGCCCGGTGGAGGTGACCGGCGCGTCGGTGGCGGTGCGCTCGGTGCGGCAGGCCGCCAGCAGCGCCGCCGCGGCCGCGCTGCCGATGCCGAGCAGGACGAGGCGGCGCAGCGCCTCCCGCCGGGTCAGCAGCCCGTCGGCGTGGTCGGTGGCGATCTCCTCGGCGATGTAGCGCTGCAAGGGGGTCACGCGGCGAGTATGCGCCGCCCGGCGGCGTCCGGCACCGGTTCGGCCGATTCCCGCCGAATCCGTTGACATCGCACACACCGGGACGGTTCCATCGGGCTGTGACCTACGACACGGTGATCCGCAACGGCCGCTGGTTCGACGGCACCGGCGGACCGTCGGCGATCCGCCACATCGGCATCCGGGCCGGCCGGGTCGCGGCGATCAGCGCCGAGCCGCTCGACGAGACCGGCTGCCCGCTCGTCGTCGACGCCACCGGCAAGTGGGTGCTTCCCGGCATGCTCGACATCCACACCCACTACGACGTCGAGGTGCTCGACGGTCCGGCGCTGGCCGAGTCGCTGCGCCACGGAGTGACCACCGTGCTGGTCGGCTCGTGCTCGCTGTCGACGGTGCACTGCGACCCGGTCGACGCCGGGGACATCTTCGGCCGGGTGGAGGCCATCCCCCGCGAGCACGTCATCGACGCGGTGCGCCGGCACAAGCACTGGACCACCGCCGAGGGCTACATCGCCGCGCTCGAGGACCGCCCGCTCGGCCCGAACGTCGCGGCCTTCCTGGGCCACTCCGACATCCGCGCGGCCACCATGGGACTGGACCGCGCCACCCGGCACGACGTCCGGCCCACCGCGGCCGAACAGGCCCAGATGGAGCGCTGGCTGAGCGCCGCGCTGGCGGCCGGGTTCGTCGGGATGTCCTCGCAGCAGCTGCTGTTCGACAAGGTCGACGGCGACCGGTGCCGGTCCCGCACGCTGCCGTCGACGTTCGCCCGCCCCCGGGAGCTGCGCCGGCTCAAGGCGATCCTGCGGCGCACCGGCCGGGTGCTGCAGTCCGGCCCGGACATCGCCAACCCGTTCAACCTGGTCTCGCAGGCCGCGCAGTCGCTCGGCATCGGGCGGCCGAAGCTCAAGACCAGCCTGCTGTCGGCGGCCGACGTGAAGGCCAACCCGTACAGCATCCACCTGCTCGGCCCGGCCGCCCGGCTGGTCAACCGGCTCGGCGGCGACTTCCGCTGGCAGCACCTGCCGGTCCCGTTCGAGGTCTACGCCGACGGCATCGACCTGGTGGTGTTCGAGGAGTTCGGCTCGGGTGCGGCCGCGCTGCACCTGCGCGACGAGATCGAGCGCAACCGCATGTTCGCCGACCCCGACTACCGCCGCCGGTTCCGCCGCGACTACGAGAACAAACTCGGCATCCGGGTCTGGCAGCGCGACTTCTTCGACACCGAGATCGTGGCCTGCCCGGATCCCGGCGTGGTGGGCAAATCGTTCGGTCAGGTCGGCCGCGAGCGCGGCGGGCAGCACCCGGTCGACACCTTCCTGGACCTCGTCGTCGAACACGGCCGGGCGCTGCGCTGGCGCACCACCATCTCCAACCACCGGCCGGAGGTGCTGCGCAAGCTCGCCGCCGAGCCCGGCATCCAGATGGGCTTCTCCGACGCCGGGGCGCACCTGCGCAACATGGCGTTCTACAACATGGGGCTGCGGCTGTTGCGGCACGTGCGCGACGCCGAGCGGGCGGGCCGGCCGTTCCTGACCGTCGAGCAGGCGGTGCACCGGCTGACCGGGGAGCTGGCGGACTGGTACGGCCTGGACGCCGGCCATCTGCGGCCCGGCGACCGCGCCGACGTGGTGGTCGTCGACCCGGCCGGTCTCGACGAGCGACTCGAGGCCTACGCCGAACAGCCGGTGGCGCACTACGGCGGGCTGTCGCGGATGGTCAACCGCAACGACGGGGTGGTCTCGGCGGTGTTCGTCGGCGGCCGGGCGGTGTTCCTCGACGACGAGCCCACCGACCTGCTCGGCCGGGTGCGCACCGGACGGTTCCTGCGGGCCGGGCGGCGGATGCCCGCCCCGCAGCCGGACGCGGAGTTGGCCGGTGTCGGCTGAGGACGCGGTGCGCGGCCTGTGGCGGGCGCTGGCGGCGCGGGACTGGGACGCGGTCAAGGGGTTTCTCGCCGACGACTGCATCTACTACGACGTGCCGGTGGGGCCGGCGGCGGCCGCGCGGGGCCCGGAGGACATCGTCAAACGGCTGCGGATCGGGCTGGAGCCGTTGGCGTCCTACACCAACCACGACGGGCTGCTGGTCGGCAACGGCACCGACGTGCTCTACGAGCACGCCGAGACCTGGTGCTGGCCCACCGGGGAGTCGGTGCGGTTGCCGTTCGTCTCGGTGCACCGGGTGCGCGACGGCAAGGTCACCCTGTGGAAGGACTACTGGGACATGGGCATGCTGGCCAACGCCGCGCCGCCGACCTGGCTGGCCGACCTGGCCGACGCCGACCAGTCCTGGATCTTCGACGCGACCGGGTTGGTCTGAGCCTCACGACGCGGCCGGGGCGTCCAATCCGTAGACGCGGCAGGCATTCTCATGGGCGATCAGGTTCGCCACCCGGATCGCGTCGGCGGTGCTCCACTCCCCCGCGTCGACGAAGCCGCCCAGCACCCGGGTCAGACCGCGCCGCCACAGCTCGGCGCCGAGGTAGTGCAGCTCGGGCGGGCCGAACCCGTCCGAGGAGTACAGGATCTTGCGGAACGGGGCGAGCTCGAGCAGGCGGGCCAGCAGTGCGGCCGACCGGGCGCCGAGGAAGTTGGTGGCCAGCCCGGCGTCGAGGTGGACGTGGTTGAACGCCTGCGCCAGGTAGCCGGCCTCCCGCTCGTACGGGTAGCAGTGCAGCAGCACCACCGGGGTGTCGCCGCCGGCCCGCAGGAAGTCCAGCAGGTACAGCGGGTTGGTGGTGTGCAGGTCGCAGTCGCGGTCGCCGAACCCGACGTGCAGCTGCAGCGGCTTGCCCAGCCGCAGCGCCGCGTACAGCCCGAACCGCAGCAGCACCCGGTCGGTGAGCCGGGTGCCGCCGGCGTCGATCCAGCGCTGGGCGGCCGCGGCCACCTCCGCCGGGCCGGGTTCGGACAGCTCCCCGGCGAACCCGCCGCGGTAGGCCAGGACCGACTTGGTGCCCACCGCCGTCGCGGCCCGCTCGTGCAGCAGCCGCTCGAACGTGTCGGCGTAGTCCGCACCGCTGCCGCAGGCCGCGGCGGCCTGTTCGGCGACGGACTCCAGGCGCACGATCTCGTGTGCCCGCCCGCCCGACAGCGCGGCCACCTGCGCCGGGTCGGCGACCCCGGCCGCGAAGCCGGTGTCGACCAGCCAGTCGCTCACCCCGGCACCGCGCAGCATCCGCCCGGCCAGCTCGACCGGGTCGAGTTCGGCCCGGCGGCGCCAGTATTCGTCGGCCTCGGCGTGCGCCGGCAGGCCCAGCAGCGGGGCGCAGTGGGCGCGCACCGCGAACCCCACCTGGGTGTCGAAGCCGGAGTCGAACGGTGCCAGCGGTTCGGTGTTGGCCTCGTTGAGGCCGTTCTCGAACCGGGCCCGGTCGACCGCGTCGACCCAACAGCCGTGCACGTGGTGGTCGATCAGCGGCACCCGGGCCAGATGCTCGGCGATCACCGGGGCGGTCACCGCGCTAGACGCTCCAGGCCAGCCGGAACCGCTCGGCCAGCTCCTCCAGCGGCCGGCCGCCGTAGTGCTGCTGCTCGTAGCGGCGCACGCCGAGGATCGCCTCGACGGCCGGATCACCCAGGATGCGCCGGATCAGCGTGGAGCGGTCCAGCACGTCGAGCGCCTCGGCCTGGGCCCGCGGCAGTTCGACGATGCCGGCGGCACGGCGCTGTTCGTCGCCGAGCTTGGCCGGGTCGACGGTGATCTCCGGCGGCAGCGCCAGTTCGCGCTCGATGCCGTCGAGGGCCAGCCCGAGCAGCACCGCGGAGGCGAAGTACGGGTTGGCGGTGGCGTCGATGACCTTGACCTCGACGTTGGCACCGTGCGGGTTGCTCGGCCCGCCGGGCAGGAACCGCACCGCGGCCTCCCGGTTCTCGGTGCCCCAGCAGATGTGCGCGCCCGCCCAGAACCCGGGCTGCATGCGCAGGCCGGACAGCACCGAACCGCACAGCACGCCCTGCGCCTCGGGCAGCCCGGACACCAGCCCGGCCATCGCGGCCTCGCCGACCCGGGTCATGCCGTGCGGGCCGTCCCCGCCGGAGAACACCGGCTCGCCGTTGTGCAGCAGCGAGAAGTGTTGGTGGGCACCGGAACCCACGCCACCGGCGAACGGCACCGGGGACAGGCTGACCCGCATCCCGTAGCGGCGGGCGACCCGGCCGACGATGATGCGCATCATCACCAGCTGATCGGCGGCGGCCACCGGCGGCTGCGGGGCCAGCGAGATCTCGAACTGGTGGCGCCCGTACTCGGGGTGGAACTGTTCGACGCCCACCCCGGAGGCCGCGGCGGCGTCCATCACGTCGCGCACGAAGCCCTCGAACTCGAGCACCCCGGCCAGCCCGTACTGGGCCCACAGCCGCGACGGCAGCTGCTCGCCGTCGGCGTCGACGAGGATGAACTCCAGCTCGTGGCCCACCTGGGCGGTGAACCCGGCGGCGGCCAGCCGCTCCTCCACCCGGGCCAGCACGCCGCGGCTGCAGTGCGGGTCGGGGTTGCCGTCCTGGTCGAAGAAGTTGCCGGGTGCCCAGGCGAAGCCCTCGCCGAGGATGCGCAGCGCGCCCAGGTCGATGCGCACCCGCTGGTCGCCCACCACGCCCAGGGTGTCGCTGAACGCGATGCCGGTCTGGTCGATGGCGAAGGCGTGGAACACCGGGCTGGCGCCCAGCCCCGGGTCGGCGAAGGCCCCCATCCGGCGCAGCGGCACCATCTTGGCGTGGACGAGGCCGGCGGGGTTGACCACGGTGCCGATCAGCGTCGCCACCCCGTCCGACTCCAGCTGGGCGATCGCCGCGGCGGCAAGCGGTTTGGCCGACATTCGGGTCATGTTCGTGTCACGGGTCGGGCCTACAGGGTCAGGGCACAGGCCTGGCCGATGTCGAGCGTGCGCAACATCCGGCCCATGCCGAGCCAGAGCGCACACGACAGGGCCAGGTCGGCCAGCAGGTCGTCGTCGAAGTGCTGTTTGGCGCGGGCCCAGAACTGCTCGTCCTCGCGCAGCCCGGTGTGGTCGGTGGCGAAGCGGTGGGCGAACTCCATCGCGATGCGTTCGGTCTCGGTGTATCCGGGCCAGTCGCGCCACTGTGCGGCGTGGGCGTAGAACGCCTCGTCCAACCCGGCGCCGGCGCCCTCGGCGGTCCGGGCGTTGATACACACCGTGCATTCGTTGGCGTGCGCCACCACGATCCGCGCGGCTTCGCGAACCCGCAGCGGCAGACGGCTTTTCGTGTACACGGCGGTGCTGAACCCGGCCAGGGCCGCGCCCAGGTCCGGGGAGCGCGACATCCAGCCGGCCACGTCGTCGTCGGCGAAATCCCCGATCCGGCTCATGGCCGCTGATGCTACGCGCGACTCACCCCGCAGGTGCGGTATTGGGCCGGGCCTCGTCGTCGTACCAGTCGCGCTGCAGCACCATCCGGTGGGCGATGCGTTCCAGTGCGGCCTCCACCTCGGCCCGGTCGGGGCGGCCCTCGAACGACGGCGAGGCCGCCAGCCGGTCGACGATGCGGCCGACCAGGGCCGCGATCACCGCCTCCACCTGGCGCAGCCCGGCCTGGGTGAGCCACAACCGGTCCCCGGCCCGCAGCGCGTACCCGCCGTCGACGATCCGGGCGAAGGTGGGTTCGAGCACCTCCGGCGGCACGTGCCGGTGCTCGGCGATGCGGGTCAGTTCGGCCGAACCGTGGACCTGGTTGTGCCGGTAGATCTGCAGCAGCGCCCACAGCGCGGCGACGTCGAGCTCGCAGCCGGGGCCGGCGGCTACCACGCGCAACCGGATGTCGGGGGTGTTGCGCAGCAGCCGGGCGACGGCAACCTCGAGCAGCCGGTCGGAGGACTCGGCGCTGGGCATGGCGAAGCCCTCGCCCATGTCGGCGGCGGCGGTCTCCTCGAGCTCCCGCAGCGGCACCTGCTTGAGCAGCAGCGCGACCACGAAGCCGAGGGCGGCCACCGGGGCGGCCCAGCCGAACACCAGCCCGAGCGAGTCGGCGTAGGCGTCGACGATCGGGGCGGCCACCTCGTCGGGCAGCCGGTGCAGGGCCTGCGGGGAGGCGGCGGCCTCGGGCGGGGCCCCGGCGGCCGCCAGCGCCGGGCCGATGCGGTCGGACAGGAAGTTGGCGAACAGCGACCCGAAGATCGCCGCGCCGAACGAGCTGCCGATGGTGCGCAGGAAGGTCACCCCGGAGGTGGCGACGCCGAGGTCGGTGAAGTCGGTGGTGCTCTGCACCACCAGCACCAGCACCTGCATGCACATGCCGATGCCGGCGCCGAGCACGAACAGGTAGAGCGCCTGCAGCACCGTCGGGGTGGCCGCGTCCATCCGGCTCAGCAGCAGGAACGCCACCGTCATGATCGCGGTCCCCGCCACCGGGAAGACCTTGTAGCGGCCGGTGCGGCCGACGATCGCGCCGGCGCCGGTGGAGGTGATGAGCAGCCCGGCCACCATCGGCAGCGTGCGCAGCCCGGAGGCGGTGGCCGACACCCCGTCGACGAACTGCATCCAGGTGGGCAGGAACGTCATCGCGCCGAGCATGGCGAAGCCGACGATGAACGACAGCACACAGCAGACGGTGAACACCGGGTCGCCGAACAGCCGCATCGGCAGGATGGGCTCGGCCGCGCGGTTCTCCACCGCGACGAACACCCCCAGCGCGACCGCGGAGCCGACGAACAGCCCGATGATCGTCGGCGAGCCCCACGGGAAGGTGCTGCCGCCCCAGCTGGTGGCCAGGGTGAGCCCGGTCGCCCCCAGCCCGACGAACAGGATGCCGGCGTAGTCGATGACCGCCCGGCCGGTGCGGCCCAGCGCCGGGATGGCCACCATCGACACGACCAGCACCAACAGGCCGATCGGCACGTTGAACCAGAACGCCCAGCGCCAGCCCAGGTGGTCGGTGAAGAAGCCGCCGAGCAGCGGGCCGATGACCGTCGTCACCCCGAACACCGCGCCCAGTGCGCCCTGGTAGCGGCCGCGGTCGCGCAGCGGGATGACCTCGCCGATGAGGGCGCTGGAGGTGACCATGATGGCGCCGCCACCGATGCCCTGCAGGGCGCGGGCGGCCATCAGCATGCCCATCGAGCCGGCGAACCCGGAGAGCACCGAACCGACCATGAAGAACAGCACGGCCGCGGCGTAGACGGTCTTGCGGCCGAACAGATCGCCGAGCTTGCCGACGACGGCGGTGACGATGGTGGAGGCCAGCAGGTAGCTGGTGACGATCCAGGCCTGGTGGCCGGCTCCGCCCAGGTCGGCGACCACGGTGGGCAGCGCGGTGGCGACGATGGTCTGGTTCAGCGCGGCCAGCAGCATGCCCAGCAGGACCGCCAGGAACACCAGGTTGCGCTGTCGCGGGCTGACCCGGTCGGGTCCGCCCTTGAGCTCGCCGGCCGGTGGGGGCGCCTCGGTTCCGGTCATGCCTGCCTTCCGTTCGGATTTATTAGACAGGCTAGCCTTTTGTTCGGCGGGCGGGCACCGCCGCCCCGCCCGCCGGGGTCAGTTGGCCGGCGGCCGGGAGACGCACTGGGCGGCGTAGAGCTGCTCGCCGAGCTTGTCCATCAACTCCAGCTGACTCTCCAGGTAGTCGATGTGCTTCTCCTCGTCGGCCAGGATCTGCTCGAACAGGATCGCGGTGGTGGTGTCCCGCTTCTCCCGGCACAGCACGATGGCGGGCTTGAGCCGCTCGACCACCTCGTACTCGATCGCCAGGTCGGCCTCGAACTGCTCGCGCAACGTCTGCCCCACCCGCAGCGAGAACAACCGCTGATAATTCGGCAGACCGTCGAGCATCAGAATGCGATCGGTGATCGCCTCGGCGTGATGCATTTCGTCGAACGATTCCTCGCGGGTCTTTTTCGCGAGTTCGGTGAAACCCCAATTCTCCTGCATTTTGGAATGCAGGAAATACTGGTTGATGGCGGTGAGTTCGCTGGTGAGTTGCTCGTTGAGAAGCTTGAGGATCTCCGGATCGCCCTGCATGGCGGACTCCTAACATCGCGGGCTGTCGATGTGTGACGACGGGGCGCTTCGGAGCCCCGCCACGTCCCTCAACCTAGCCCACCCAAGGGGGCACTGCCAGCACTTATCCGCTGGAACACGCGGGTTCCGGGCGATTCTCGCGGTGGCCGGCGACGAACCCGCCCGTAACTCTGGACTGCCTTAGCTAAGTAATGTTAGGCTTGGCTAACCATGGCGATCGAGGTGGCGTGGCAGGAGCGGACGGTGGGTGAATACCGATTGCACTCGCTGGTTTTCGCCTGCGATTTTCGCGTCGACGATGTCGAGAAATGGTGGCGCTGGATGCAGCGTCAGCAGGACGGGCTGGCCAGGATCGGCGCCCATCATGTCGTCGTTTACCGCTCGCTCTGGGAACCCGGGCGGGTATTCGTCACCATCGGTATTCGGCAGCCGAATTCGATTCGTGAACTGCTGCGCTCGCCGGCGCTGTTCGACTGGTTCGACGCGGCCGGGGTGCGCGACATCCCGCCGATCTTCGGCGGCGAGGTCGTCGAGAAGGTCGACCTCGACGAACCCACGCCGGAGACCTCGATCGCCGGGGTGGTGGTGGGCGCGATCGCCGCGGTTCCCGACGTCGACGTACTGATGACCAACGTGCACGCCGCGGCCGACCGGCTGCGCGACGCCGGGGTGCGCAAGGTCTGGGTGTACCGGGCCCTCGACGACGGGCACGAGGTGCTCATCCTGCAGGAGATCGAGAACGAGGCCCGGGCCCGGGAATGGATCCGGCATCCCGACGACTCCGCGGAGTGGATGGAGCACGTCGGGCTGGGCGCCTACCCGAGCCTGTTCGTCGGCAGCTTCACGTATCTGATGAGCATCGACACCGTCGGGGGGCAGGTGGGCTGATGTTCGTTTGCCTGTGCACCGGCGCCACCAGCCAGACGGTCAGCGAGGTCGTCGCGGCCGGGGCCCGCACCTCTAGGGAGATAGCCGAGGCGTGCGGAGCCGGGGCGGACTGCGGGCGCTGCCGGCGCACGCTGCGGGCGATCATCGCCGCGCACGCCGGCACCGAGTGCCCGGTGCACCGGGTCGGGTCAGCCGCCCAGTAGTTCGCGCACCCGCGCGACGCAGAAGCCGAGCACGTCGAACCCGTCGGCGATCAGACCCTCGGACCGCAGCCGGGCGTCCATCCGCGACAACGGCACCGACAGCGCGAGCACCGCGAGCACCTCCTGGTAGTGCAGATGCGTCACCGGCCGGCCGGAGAGCTGCTCGTACCGGCGGATGGTCTCCTCCCGGCTCGGCGTGCCCGGCAGCCGCGGTGTCCCCTCGTAGTCGGAGACGGCCCAGTCCAGGAACAGCAGCCAGGCCAGGTCGGCGGCGTGGTCGCCGATGTAGGCGATCTCCCAGTCCAGCACCGCCGCCATCCGCTGGTCCGGGCCGTACAGGACGTTCGACAGCCGGGCGTCGCCCCAGCACAGCACCGGGTCCTCGACCTCGTAACAGTGCGTGCGCAGCCAGTCCACGGCCGCCGCGAGCTCGGGGCGCGGGGTACCGTCGGTGGCCCAGTCCAGCGCGGCGGCGTAGTAGTTGACGATCTGCTCGAGCGGGTGGCTGCCGTGCTCGGGCAGCAGCAGCTTCTCCAGCCGCAACGACCGCCAGTCCAGCCGGTGCACCGCGGCCATCGCCGCCACGCAGCCCCACCACATCGCCTCGCGCTGCCGCGGGGTGGCGTCGTGATACAGCCCCGCGACATGGTAGGACGGGAAATCCCCGACGGTGCCGACGTTCGGCACCTGCTCCATGACGTAGTACGGCGTGCCGACCGGACCGCCGTCGCGGTCCAGCCAGCACACCGTCGGCACCGGCACCTCGGTGCCGGCCAGCCGGTTCATCACCAGCACCTGCCGGGCCAGGTCGTAGTCGGCGTACAGGCTCACCGCCGGCGGGCGCCGGAACACCAGCTGCCGCAACGGTGTCCCGTCCTCGTCGGCCAGGGTGAACAGGTAGGTCTCGGTGGACAGGCCGCGCTCGGCGCCGCGCCAGTCGGTGACGCGGGCCCGCTGTGCACCCGGGATGCGTTCGCGCAGCACCGGTTCCAGCAGAGCGGGCAGTTCGTCGGGTGCGGGTCGGTCGGCCATGCTCACCACCCCTGGTAGCCGTAGCGGGCGTTGCGGCCCACGAACACCATCTCGACCAGGCCGTAGCCCTCGTCGGCGCCGCTGCGAACCCGGCAGAACGTCTCGCTGAGCAGGCTCACCTTGGCCAGCTCGGCGCGGTCGGTGGTGTCGACGACGAAGCTGTCGGTCCACTGCGGGCCGCGCCAGTACCCGGAGGCGTAGCCGCGGTACTCGTCGTATCCGGCGAAGCCGGGCCAGAAGTCGGTCAGCGGGGTGATCTCGATGGTCTCGGTGTCGCCGCCGGCGACGTGCACGGTGACCGATCCCCCGCTGATCACCCGCATGTCCTCGCGGAAGGTGAAGGCGTGGTCCACCCGGGTGATGGGCCGGCTCGGCCGCCCCGTCGCCGACGGATACAGCAGTTCGCCCTCGTATTGCCAGATCTCGCCGTCGGCGGTCTCGCGCTGGGCGAAGTGCACCAGACGGTCCCCGAACTCGAAGATGCCCATGAAGTAGAGCACCCCGTCGGGCACGGTGCGCGGCTGCAGCACCTGCGTCTCGGGCAGGTCGCCACCGCCGCCGCCCCGACGTACCCCCCATGAATGGTCGCGTCCGAAATGCCAACGCGCCGGGTCGATCTCGATGGTCTTCCCACCCACGGTGAGCACACCGCTGACGTCGCCGACCTGGTAGAAGCGCCGCGCGTCCTCGTCGACCCGCCCGCGGTCGCGGTGGAACGCCGGCGCCTGCTCGTAGCAGTCGAACCGCCCGGTGAAGTCCAGGTCGACCGCCAGGTCGTAGCCGTCACCGGGCGCCAGCCGGGCGCGCACCCGGCGCAGCGGTTCGAGGATCTCGTAGCTGTAGTTGCCGACCGTCCAGTGCGCCAGCCCGTCGCTGCCCGCCGAGATCTCGCGGGAGGTGCGCACCACGTGCGCCTGTCCGTCGACGGTCACCATGGCGTAGGCGTCGGTGACATTGCGGTTCGGGTACCGGGCCATCCCGGTCATCACCGTGGTGCGCGTCTCCGGGTCGAACCCGTACAGCACGATGCGTTCGGTCCAGCGCAGATCGGACTGGTCGACGTGGTCGAACGTGGTGGTCAGCTGGTGGCAGAGCAGTTCGTCATGCGGGGTCAGCACGATCCGGACATTACGTTATTCGGTGTAACGTAATGGTCGGTTTCGGTGGAAACTCGCGGGAAGGAGCGGGGATTGGCGCGGCCGCGGGATCCCGAACTGGACGCCGCGATCTGTGCGGCGGCCCGCGAGGTGGTGGCCGAGCACGGTTGGGTCGACACCACGCTGGCGATGATCGCGCGCCGCGCCGGGGTGAGCGTGCCCACCATCTACCGGCGCTGGGCCGGCAAGCACGAACTGCTCGAGGAGGCGGTGCTCCATCTGGACACCTTCGAGCTGCCCGACCCGACCGGGGATCTGCGCGCCGACCTGCGCACCTGGGTCGAGCTGTTCCTGCGGGTGGCCACCGAGCCGGCCGCCCGCGCCGCGGTACCCGGACTGATGGCCGCCTACGGCCGCAATCCGGCCGCCTACCGCCGACTGCTGGGCCGCGGCGAACTGCCGGTCCGGGCCGCCCTGGCCGAACTGCTGGCCGGGGCGGTCGCCGCCGGCCAGGCCGACCCGGACTGCGACGCCGACACGGTGTTCGACCTCATCCGCGGGGCCACCCTGCTGCGGGCGTTCACCGACCGCGACGAGGACGACGCGGCCTTCTGCGAGCGGATCACCGAGGCGGTGTGGCGCTCGGTCCGTAGCCGCGGGCGGGGCGGCCCCGGCGGGCGGCGTTAGCCGTCGCGGCCGGTGAACTCGGCGAGCGCGGCCGCGTTGGCCGCGCTGCCGAGCAGTTCGGCGAACAGCGCGTACTCGCGCTCGATGGCCGCCTCGATGTCGGCGCGCATCGGCTCGACGATCGTCTTCTTCACCGCCATCAGGCTCGAGATCGGACGCGAGGCAAGCACTTCGGCGTGCCGGCGGGCCTCGGCCAGCAGTTCGTCGGGCTCGCACACCGCGAACGCCAGCCCCATCCGCTGCGCCGTGGCGGCATCCACCCACTCCGAGGACAGCAGCAGCCAGGCGGCGTTCTGCCGGCCCATCAACTGCGGCAGCAGATACGACGAGCCGGCCTCCGGCGCCACCCCGAGCGAGGTGAACGGGCACTTGATCCGCGCGGCGGTCGACATGAACACCAGGTCGGCATAGCCGAGCAGGGTGGCCCCGATCCCCAGGGCCACCCCGTTGACGGCGCAGATCAGCGGCTTGGGCAGGTCCAGCAACGCCTTCATCAGCCCCGGAAAACCGTGCTCGCCGGGCTGGAAGTCCGGGTCGGTCACCCGGGCCTGCATCTCATTGAGGTCCTGGCCGGCCGAGAACGCCCGACCGGAACCGGTCAGCAGCACCACCGCCACCTCGGGGTCCTCGGCGGCCTCGCGCAACGCCACCGTGGTGGCGTCGTAGAGCGCCTCGTTGAAGGCGTTGAGCACGTCGGGGCGGTCCAGGGTGAGGGTGCGGACCTTGTTCTCGTCGCGGATCTGCAGCGTCACACCCAGCACTGTAAGTGGTCGGCGTCACGCCCCCGCGAACGGTGTGCGCAGCACGTACCGACTCGTCGGCACGGTGTCGATGTCGCGGTCGGCGCCGAAGGCGGAGGTGGAGGCCACCATCCGCTCCATCCGGCGGGCCAGGTCGGCGTCGTCGGCGGCACCGAAGAACGCGTGCAGATCCGACACCGCGGCCATCGGGAAATGCTCCTCGACGATCGCGTCGATCACCGGGGCGTCGTCGGTGATCGGCCGCACCACCGCGTTCTGGATGTAGCCGAACGTCGACTGCGTCTCGATCGCCACCGAGGTGTGGCCGATGTGCCAGCGCCGCAGCCACTCCCGCTCGTCGAGGTCGGCGGGGCGGCGCAACAGCGCCACATTGGCCAGTGCATCGGTGCGCTCCCCCACCGTGGCCGGCGGCGGCAGCGGCACCGACTCGGTGACCAGGTAGCCGGCCACCGCGTCGCACTCGGCGCCGAGCAGCTCCAGCGCGGCCCGCACCGGCTCGCCGTAGTACTGGTGGGCCCACAGCGACACCACCGCGGCCACCGGCGGGTCCAGGGTGGTCAGCGTCATCAGCGACCCGCGCACCGGTTCGTCGCGCACGTTGACCGTCACGCCGGGCAGGTCCAGCCCGAGCAGCTCCGCCGCCACCGTGGTGCGCAGCCGGGTGCACCACGCCTCGTCCGGGTCGGCGGTTCGTAACACGATGATCACCTTCTCCATCGGCCGAAACCTACCGTGCGGGGAGCTGGGTCAGAATAGCCACGTGACTCGGGAGCGCCGGTGAAGGTGCTGACCGCCTCGCCGTACCTGGGCGCGGTACTGCGCAGTGTGCTCGCGGTGCTGGCGGCCACCGCGGTCGGCCTGCACCTGGTCGGGCCCGCGGCCGGGCTGTGGGCGGCCGCGGCGGGGGCGGTCGGCGGCGCGACCGCCTTGCAGGACAACCCGTTCCGCCGGGTGCCGGCGGTGCTGTGGGTGGCGGTGGCCTGTGCGGTCGCGGTGGTGCTGGGCGCGCTCACCGCCGGGCAGCCGTGGCTGTTCGCCGCGGTACTGCTGGTGTGGTGCCTGGGTGCCGGGCTGGCCTGGGCGGTCAGCCCCACCGCCGGGCTGACCGCCACCGGGGTCACCACGCTGCTGGTGGTGACCCCGCCCGTCCGGTTCGACACGCTCGACCTGGTGGCCGCGACGGTGGCGGCCGCCGCCTCGTGCGCGGTGCAGGCCGCCCTCATCGCGGCCTGGCCGCCGCAGCCCTGGCGGCTGCAGCGCGCCGCGCTGCTGGAGGCGTTCACCGCGCTGGCCGCCGACGCCGGGCGGCTCGCCACCGACCCGGACGCGCAGATCACCGACACCCCGCTCAAACAGCTGCGAAAGGTGTTCGTCGACAACCGCACCCGGCGGCCCTCCCCCGGCTACCGGGACGGCTACCGGCTGCCCGAACGCATCGCCGCCGGCCTGGTCGCGGTGCGCCGCGGCGACGCCCCCGAGGCCGCCGTCACCGAGGCGTTGCGCGCCGCCGGCGAGACACTGGCCGCCCTGTCCGGTACCGGCCGCGGCACCATGCGCCGGGTCGAGCAGACCCGCACCCGGTTCGACGCCGCGATCGCCGCACTCGGCGACCACGCCGCGGCCGCCCGGCTGACCGAGGCGATGCGCGGCGCGGTGGCGATGCGGTTCGGCCAGCTGCACCGGCGCGACCTGCGCACCGCCGCGTCGGCGGTCATGGTGCAGCTGCACCGCCGCTCGCCGATCCTGCGGCACACCGTCCGGCTGGCCCTGGCGGTCGCCGTGGGGGCGGTCGGAGCCCGGCTCATCGACCTGCCCGCGTGGCTGTGGGTTCCGCTGACCGCGCTGCTGGTGCTGCGCCCGGAGACCGCCCACACCTACACCCGCTGCGGCGGCCGGATCGCCGGCATCGCCGCCGGCGTGGGCGCGGCGGCCGGCCTGGCGGCGTTGTGGCGGCCCACCGGGCTGCTCGCCGCGCTGATCGCGGCGGTGCTGCTGGCGCTGACCTACTGGGTGCTGCGGTTCGGCTACGTCGCGATGCACGCCATGCTGGCGGCCACCATCGCGGTCGCCCTCGACATCGCCAACGGCACCACCCCGGTCGCCACCGCCGACGCGGTGCTGTCGGTGGCGTTCGGCGGCGGACTGGCCCTGCTGGCGCACGTGCTGCTGCCCGACGACGAGATGATCCGGCTGCGCCAGCGCGCCGGGGAGCTGCTCAAGACCGAGATCGACTACGCGGCCACCGTGGTCCAGGCCTACGTACACGAACTGGAGCGGCCCGCCGACGCGGTGGCGGCGGCCTGGCAGCGCACCTTCCGGGCCCGGGCGGCCTTCGAGGCGGCCTCCGGCGCCACCCGGGGCGACTCGGCCGAGTTGCGGCACTGGCTGCGGCAGTTCCGCACCGCGCTGAACGCGGTGACCGCGGCGTGCGTGACGCTGGAGAACACCCTGCCCGGCCAGCCGGCCGGTGCGCTGGGCCGCGAGTTCGTCGCCGCGGTCGACGACTACATCGACGCGCTGCGCGGCGCCCCGCCCAGCCCGGCCACCCCGTGGACCGTCGACTCGGCCGAGGTGACCGCGGCCTACCAGCGGGTGCGGGAGCTGGCCGCCGATCTGCCGCCCGGCCCCTCGGCGGCGCGGGTGCTGGTCGCCGAACTCGGCGCGATCACCCGCAGCGTGTCCGGCATCAGCGTGCGGCGCGCGCCCAGCGCGGCGTGATGAACACGCCCTCGGCCTCGGCGGTCACCCCCTCGGCATCCAAGATCCGGCCGGTCGCCCAGGCCTTGATGCCGTCCTCGCGCTCCAGCCGGCCCTCGGCGCGCAGCGGCCCCAACGGGGTGGCGCGGCGGTAGCGGATGGTCAGCGTGCCGGTGAACCGGGGCAGCGCGCCGTCGGCGGTGACCTCGCCCAGGATGTGGTCGAGCATCAGCGCCACCACCCCGCCGTGCACATGCCCGGGCGGGCCCTCGTAGGCGGCGCCGAGCTCGAAGTCCGCCCAGGCCCGGCCGGCGCCGTCCTTGTGCACCCGCAGCGGCGGGGCGATCGCGTTGCGCAGCCCGATCACCGCGTTGCCCCACGGCATCCGCTCGCCCTCGCGCGTCATCCGCACCCCGAACGCGCCGTCGAGCTGGCGGGCCCGCAACCGGGCGGTCACCGCCTCGATCTCGGCGGTGGCGGCGACCACCGTGTCGGGGTCGACCTCGGTGCGGATCGTCGCGTCGACCAGCGCCCGCACCGCGTCGGCCAGCGGTCCGTAGACGCCGCGCAGCCGCTGCACCTCCTCGGCGCTGAGGTCCTCGCTCGTGAATTCCACCACCCTGGCACTAGAACACGTTTCAGCCGGGATTGTCGAATCTCCCGGGCCGGCGGTGTTCGAGTCCTGCTGTGCTTCCGGCACTCCCGACCACGACTCGCCCGCAGGCTGCGGCCAGTAACGTGGGTGCATGGGACTGAGCGACACCGACCTGCGGCATCTGCGCCGCTGTGTGGAGTTGGCGCGGGCGGCGCTCGAGGACGGTGACGAGCCGTTCGGCTCGGTGCTCGTCGACGCCGAGGGCGCCGTCCGGTTCGAGGACCACAACCGGGTCGGCGGCGGCGACCCGACCCGGCACCCGGAGTTCGAGATCGCCCGCTGGGCGGCGGCCCATCTCAGCCCGGCCGAGCGGGCCGCGGCCACCGTCTACACCTCCGGCGAGCACTGCCCGATGTGCGCGGCCGCGCACGCCTGGGTTGGGCTGGGACGCATCGTCTACGCCACCTCCTCGGCTCAGCTGGCGGCCTGGCTGCACGAATGGGGCGCACCACTCCCGCCGGTCGCGCCGCTGCCGATCGGGCAGGTGGCGCCCGGCCTGGTGACCGACGGCCCGGCGCTGCAGCTGGCCGGCGAGGTGCGCGCACTCTACGAGCGGGCGTTCCGGCCGTGACCGCCGACTGGGTGCGGCACGCGATCTGGTGGCAGGTCTACCCGCTCGGGTTCGTCGGCGCCCACCCCGCCGACCCGCCCCCGGGGCCCGGCGAGCACCGGCTGCGGCGGCTGGTCGACTGGCTGGACCACGCGGTGGCCCTGGGGGCCTCGGGGCTGGCGCTGGGACCGGTGTTCGCCTCGCGCAGCCACGGCTACGACACCACCGACCACTTCCGCATCGACCCCCGGCTCGGTGACGACGCCGACTTCGACCTGCTCGTCGCCGAGGCGCACCGGCGCGGCTTGCGGGTGCTGCTGGACGGGGTGTTCAACCACGTCGGGCCGGACTTCCCGCACCGGGACTGGCTGCGCCGCACCGGCGACGGGTTCGCCACCTTCGAGGGCCACGGCGACCTGCTCGCCCTCGACCACGACAACCCGGCGGTCGCCGACTACACCGTCGAGGTGCTGCGGCACTGGCTGGCCCGCGGTGCCGACGGCTGGCGACTGGACGCCGCCTACGCGGTGGACCCGGCGTTCTGGGCGCGGGTGCTCGCCCCGGTGCGGGCCGAGTTCGACCGAGCCTGGTTCGTCGGCGAGGTGATCCACGGCGACTACCCGGCACTGGTGGCGCGGGCCGGTTTCGACGCGGTGACCCAGTACGAGCTGTGGAAGGCGATCTGGAGCAGCCTCAACGACGGCAACCTCTTCGAGCTGGACTGGGCGCTGCAGCGGCACAACGGGTTCCTCGACACCTTCGTGCCGCTGACGTTCGTCGGCAACCACGACGTCACCCGCATCGCCAGCCGGCTGCGCGACCCGCGCCACCTCGGGCACGCGGTCGCGGTGCTGCTCACCGTCGGCGGGGTGCCGTCGATCTATGCCGGCGACGAGGTGGGCCTGCGCGGCGTCAAGGAGGAGCGGTTCGGCGGCGACGACGCCATCCGCCCCGAGTTCGGGTGTCCGCCGGTGGTCCACGACGAACCGGGCGGACACCTGCTGGCGCTGCACCGGCACCTGATCGGGCTGCGCCGCCGCCACCCCTGGCTGCACGGGGCCACCACCACCGCGGTGGCGTTGCGCAACACCGGCTACGTCTACCGGACCGGTGCCGGGCACGACGCGCTGCTGGTCGCCCTCAACATCGACGCCGAGCCGCTGCCGGTGTCGTTGCGCGACAGCGGATTCGGACCGGCCCGCATCGCGGCCGGGTCGGGTGCGCCGCCGCCTGCGGTGGTCGACGAGGTGGTCGTCGAGCCGCACGGGTGGCTGGTGCTCGAGCCGGCCTGACTCAGGCCAACAGCTCCAGGGTGGCCGGGTCCTGCTCGCCGCCGTAGTAGCGGTCCAGCACCGCGAGGAAGTCGGCGTTGTCGGCGGTGGCGTGGGCGAACAGCGTCATCGACGAGCGCAGCTTGACCCAGTCGGGGAAGCCGAAGATCTCCTCGGCGGTGCGGTTCTCGATACCGGCGAGGATGCGGGCGCACTCGCGCAGCCGTGGACCGAGCACCGGGTGGTCGAGGTAGGCGGTCGCCTCGGCGAGCGAGCCGATGCCGTAGCGCCGCGCGGTCGGGCTGCGGCCGAGCTCGCGCAGCTGCGGGAAGACGAACCACATCCAGTGGGTGCGTTTGCGGCCGGCCCGCAGCTCGGCGAGCACGGTGTCGTAGACCGGCTGCTGGGCGTCGACGAAGCGCTGCAGGTCGTGGGGGTCAGCCCCGATATCGGCGTGTCGGGCCATGTCCACACCGTCGCACACCGCCGCAAGGCCGCCCCGACGGTGTCGGATCACTGTTTGCTAACGACGCCGTTACCGATCCGTGCCCGACGATCCCCGGGATCAGGACGCACCATTTTCCCAGTTCAGAAGGCATCAATAGCCTCATTTTTCACATTAGTCACTTCCGACACCGCCCACCCCGATTCCGCGCCGAGTCGGAATCGTTAGCCAACCGCGATGTGTCGCACCGGCGTTGACGCGCCGGGACGGCTCCGGATGCGTGTTTGACTACCGGCGCACAACGAACGGCAAATGCATGGGACATGCACGGAAAGGTGGGTTGGTTGCCGTTATGAAGGTCTTCAGCAGAATTCGCGGAACCGCGCTCTGGTCGCGGATGCGCCGACTGGCCGTGGGGGCACTCGTGGCCGCCGCGCTGCCCGGCCTGATCGGGGTGTTGGGGGGGACGGCGACCGCCGGTGCCTTCTCCCGTCCGGGGCTGCCCGTCGAGTACATCGACGTGTTCTCGCCGTCGATGAACCGCCACATCCGGATCCAGTTCCAGCCCGGCGGCGAGCACGCCGTGTACCTGCTCGACGGCCTGCGCGCCCGTGAGGACTACAACGGCTGGGACATCGAGACCCAGGCGTTCGAGTGGTACTACCAGTCCGGCCTGGCGGTGATCATGCCGGTCGGCGGTCAGTCCAGCTTCTACACCGACTGGTACCAGCCGTCGCGGGGGAACGGCCAGGACTACACCTACAAGTGGGAGACGTTCCTGACCCAGGAGCTGCCGGCGTGGCTGGAGGCCAACCGCGGTGTGTCGCGCACCGGCAACGCGGTGGTGGGCCTGTCGATGTCGGGCAGCTCGGCGCTGACCTACGCGATCTGGCACCCGGACCAGTTCATCTACGCGGCCTCGCTGTCGGGCTTCCTGAACCCGTCCGAGGGCTGGTGGCCGATGCTGATCGGGCTGGCGATGAACGACGCCGGCGGCTTCAACGCCGAGAGCATGTGGGGCCCGTCGAGCGACCCGGCGTGGCGGCGCAACGACCCGATGGTCAACATCCCGCAGCTGGTCGCCAACAACACCCGCATCTGGATCTACTGCGGCACCGGCACGCCGACCGACCTGGACGCCGGGATGCAGGCCGGCAACCTGATGGCCGCGCAGTTCCTGGAGGGGTTCACCCTGCGCACCAACATCACCTTCCGTGACAACTACATCGCTGCCGGTGGCCACAACGGCGTGTTCAACTTCCCGCCGAACGGCACCCACACCTGGGCCTACTGGGGCCAGCAGCTGCAGCAGATGAAGCCGGACATCCAGCGTACGCTGGGTGTGCAGGGCGCCGTGTAACACGGACCACCCACTGAGGGAGCCTGCCGCGATTCCCCCTCCGCGGCAGGCTCCCTGCCGTTTCACAGCCGGGTGCACTCCTTGATGTCCACTTCGAACTCGCCGATCATCTCGGCGGTCAGGGTGGGCCGGGTGTCGGCGATCGCGGCGAGGTAGTCCTCGGTGCGGGCCGGCTCGGCGTGGCCGGTCTCGATCTCCCGCTCGAACGCGGCCTGCGCCCCCTTGCGGGCGGCGAACTCGATGTCGGCCGGGGTGAACATGGCGCTGGCCTCCACCAGCCGGCCCACCTCCACCGCGTCGGCGGCCGGCCCGAGGTACCGGCGCCAGATCGCCGCCCGGGCCTGCTCGTCGGGCGGACCGACCGGGATGATGTAGTCGAACCGGCCGTGCCGCAGGAACGCCGAGTCCAGCGAGCGCACCGAGTTGGTGGCTACGATGAGCAGCCGCTCGTCGTGCTGGCGGAACGCCGGGATGAGTTTGAGCAGTTCGTTGGTCACCCCGCGCGCCGGGTCGGTGGGGATCGGCGAGCGCGAGCCGGCGATCTCCTCGACCTCGTCGATGAACACCACCACCGACTCCAGCTCCATCACGTTGGCGAACGCCTCGCGCAGGGCGGCGGCCATCGACACGCCGGGGGCGGCCAGCCGGGACGGGAACAGCTCGACGAACGGCCAGCCCAGCCGGCCCGCCACTGCCTTGGCGAAGCTGGTCTTGCCGGTACCCGGCGGGCCGAACAGGATCACCGCCTTGGGCGGCGAAACCCCGTGCCGGGCGGCCACATCCGGCTGCGACAGCGGCAGCACGATGCGCCGCTCGATGATCCGCTTCTCGGCCTCCATGCCGGCCATCGACTGCCACAGCTCACGCGGGATCACCTGCCCGCCCACGGTTTCCAGCAACCCGGCGTCGGCGACGCCGATGTGGTCGAGCTTCTCGAAATAGTGCAGCTCGCCGCGCTCCTGGTAGCCGCAGTTGCGCAGCGCGGCGGTGCCGGTGGCGTCGGCGGGCAGCAGCGCGCTGATCCGGCGCACCCCGATGCGGCGCAGCCGGTTCTCCAGCTCGCCGAGCAGGGCGCTGCCGATCCCGCGGTTCCGCCACCGGTCGCTCAGCGCGACCATCGTGATCCAGGCCCGCTCGCCCTGCTGGTGGGCGACGGCCATGCCGACCACCTGGTCCCCCACCACCGCCACCACGGCGGGCTGGCCGGCGCGGGCGGCCGAGACCGCCTCGGAGACCGGGAAGACCGGTGCGGGCTCGTCGGGGCGGCGGCTCTGGTCCCAGACCGAGATCGCCGCGTCGAGGTCGTCGTCGTGGAAGTCGCGTAACCGCCATGCGGGCATACCGTGAACAGATACCGGCGGCCCGGCCCGCCCGGCATGCCCCGTTCGGGGGATCGGGCCGGGGAACAAACTCCCCCTCCACAGGGTTGAGTCCAACAGACTTAACTTTTGGAGGATTCGTAATGGCTGACGCCGTGACTGTGCCGGTGCTGTTCTCCGGCGAGACGATCGTGCTTCCGGGCATGGTCGTGCCCATCGAGCTCGACGACGCCGGTCGCGCCGCGGTCGAGGCGGCCGGCACCGGCGCGACGGGCAAGCTGCTCATCGCCCCCCGCGTGGGTGAGCACTACCCCACCCACGGGGTGCTCGCGACGGTGGTCCAGGTGGGCCGCCTGCCCGGCGGCACCCGCACCGCCGCCGTGGTGCGCGGCGAGCGTCGCGCCCAGATCGGGGCCGGCCGGCCCGGGCCGGGCGGCGCGCTGTGGGTGCAGGCGACGGCGGTCGAGGAGCCGCCCGCCGACGACGAGACGCGGGCGCTGGCCGGCGAGTACCGCAAGCTGCTGCTGGCGGTGCTGCAGCGCCGGGAGGCCTGGCAGATCATCGACTTCGTCAACCAGCTCACCGACCCGTCGGCCCTGGCCGACACCGCCGGGTACGCGTCGTACCTGACCGCTGAGCAGAAGCAGCGGCTGCTGGAGACCCCGGCGGTGACCGAGCGGCTGCGGCTGCTCATCGACTGGACCGGGGCCTACCTGGCCGAGATCGAGATGAGCGACAAGATCGCCGAGGACGTCCGCACCGGCATGGAGAAGCAGCAGAAGGAGTTCCTGCTGCGCCGGCAGCTGGCCGCGATCCAAAAGGAGCTCGGCGAGCTCGACGGCGACGGGGCCGCCACCGGCTCCGCCGACGACTACCGCGCCCGCATCGAGGCCGCCGACCTGCCGGAGCGGGTGCGCGAGGCCGCGCTGCGCGAGGTGGGCCGGCTGGAGCGGGCCGGGGACCAGAACCCGGAGGCGGGCTGGATCCGCACCTGGCTGGACACCGTGCTGGACCTGCCGTGGAACGTCCGCACCACCGACCGCACCGACCTCGCCGCGGCCCGGGCGATCCTGGACGCCGACCACCACGGGCTGCAGGACGTCAAGGACCGCATCGTGGAGTTCCTGGCGGTGCGGGCCCGGCGCGCCGAGCGCGGCCTGGCCGTCGTCGGCGGCCGCGGCTCCGGTGCGGTGCTGGCGCTGGCCGGCCCGCCCGGGGTGGGCAAGACCTCGCTGGGCGAGAGCATCGCACGGGCGCTGGGCCGCAGGTTCGTCCGGGTCGCCCTGGGCGGGGTGCGCGACGAGGCCGAGATCCGCGGCCACCGGCGCACCTACGTCGGTGCGATGCCCGGACGCATCGTGCGGGCGATCGCCGAGGCCGGGTCGATGAACCCGGTGGTGCTGCTCGACGAGGTCGACAAGCTCGGCAGCGACTACCGCGGCGATCCCGCGGCCGCGCTCCTGGAGGTGCTCGACCCGGCGCAGAACCACACCTTCCACGACCACTACCTGGACCTGGATCTGGACCTGTCCGACGTGGTGTTCCTGGCCACCGCCAACGTCGTCGAGCAGATCCCGGTGCCACTGCTGGACCGGCTGGAGTTGGTCGAGATCGACGGCTACACCGCCGACGACAAGCTGGCCATCGCCCGCGGGTTCCTGCTGCCCCGGCAGCGGGAGCGGGCCGCGCTCACCGCGGCCGAGGTCGAGGTGACCGAGGCGGCGCTGCGCAGGATCGCCGCCGACTACACCCGCGAGCCGGGGGTGCGCCAGTTCGAGCGGCTGCTGGCCAAGCTGATGCGCAAGGTGGCGACCCGGCTGGCCGAGGACCCGGCCGCCGCGCCGGTGGTCATCGACGAGCCGGACCTGGTCGACTACCTGGGCCGGCCGCGGTTCACGCCGGAGACCGCCGACCGCACCGCGGTGCCCGGGGTGGCGACCGGGCTGGCCGTCACCGGGGCCGGTGGCGACGTGCTCTACATCGAGGCGACCGCCACCGGCGGCGGGCCGGGCCTGCAGCTGACCGGTCAGCTCGGCGACGTGATGAAGGAGTCCGCGCAGATCGCGCTGTCGTACGTGCGGGCGCACGCCGAGCGGCTCGGGGTGGACCCGGCCGCGCTGGAGCGGCGCATCCACCTGCACGTGCCGGCCGGGGCGGTGCCCAAGGACGGCCCGTCGGCCGGGGTCACCATGGTGACCGCACTGGTGTCGATGGCCACCGGGCGGCAGGTGCGCGCCGACGTCGGGATGACCGGCGAGGTGACGCTCAACGGCCGGGTGCTGCCCATCGGCGGGGTCAAGCAGAAGCTGCTGGCCGCCCAGCGGGCCGGGCTGACCACGGTGTTCCTGCCGCGGCGCAACGAGCCCGACCTCGACGACGTGCCGGCCGAGGTGCGCGAGGCGCTCGACATCCGGCTCGTCGACGACGTCGCCGACATCGTGGCCGAGGCCCTGCTGCCGGCGGCCTGCCCGGCCGCGGCGGCAGCGGCCTGATTCGCGGGTACAGCACGCCCATGACGGTGCACATCGGCACCTCCGGCTGGTCCTACGACCACTGGACCGGCGTGCTGTACCCGCCCGGCACCCCGGCCGGCGCCCGGCTGGACCGCTACGCCGCCGAGTTCGACACCGTCGAGCTCAACGGCAGCTTCTACCGCTGGCCCGCCGACGACACCCTCGCCGGGTGGTGCCGGCGGCCGCCGGCCGGGTTCACCATGTCGGTCAAGGCGCACCGCGGGCTGACCCACTTCCGCCGGCTGCGCGACCCCGGGCCGTGGCCGGCGCGGTTCGCCCGGTGCTGGGAGTTGCTCGGCGGGCACGCCGCCGCACTGCTGGTGCAGCCGCACCCGGCGCTGGCCCGCGACGACGCGCTGCTGGGCCGGTTCTTGGCCGCGATGCCCGACTACATCCCGGTGGCGGTCGAGCTGCGCCACCCGTCCTGGGACGACCCGGCGGTCCACCGGCTGCTGGAGCGCCACGGCGCGACCTGGGTGGTGGCCGACGGCGCCGGGCTGCGCTGTGTCCCGCGGGTCACCGCCCGGCTGGTGTACGTGCGCCTGCACGGCCCGGACCCTCGGCAGCGCTACCACGGCGGCTACCCGGAGACCGAGCTGGCCGGGTGGGCCGAGCGGATCCGCGGCTGGGACCGCGCCGGTCACGACGTGCTGGTCTACTTCAACAACGACATCGACGGGCACGCCGTGACCGACGCCCGCACGCTGATCCGGTTGCTGGGCCGATACAGTCGAGCGCGGTGAGAACTGCGCTTGCGACGATCACGGCCGCGGTGCTGGCGGCCGGCTGTGCCGGGCCGACGGTGGTCAACACCGACGAGGCCGCCCCGGCGCCGACCACGACCACCACCGCCGCGCCGAGCCCCGGCCCGCGGGACAACCGCCTGCTCGTCGACGCCTCGGCGTACGCCGTGCGCGACGAGGGCGGCCGGGTGATCGGCTATTTCTTCACCACCCCGAGCCGGCGCTGGAACTGCGCGATCCTGCCGCGGACCAGCGCGGGCTGCCAGGCCGCCGGCGGCGCGGCACTCACCGTCGCCGGGGCGCCGACCGCCGTGCCGGGGCCGGGTGGTGCACCCGTCCGGCCCACCGCCGTCGTCGTGGAGCGCGAGGGCCCGGCGCATCTCGCCGCGCCCGGCGAGCCGCGGTACCGCCCGACCGGCGGCCCGGCGGCCGAACTGGGCTTCGGCCGGATCCTGGCCGCGGCCGGGTTCCGCTGCAATGTAACCGAGACGCACGGCATCTCGTGCCTGAGCGAGAGCTCCGGGGCGGGCTTCACGTTCGACGGCGAGACGTTCGAGCCGGTCTACACCGACATCGCGCCGTCCGCCTGAACGCCGGCGCTCAGTGCAGCGTCGCGGTGCCGTCCGGGTGGACGGTGACCGTGGCGCCGGCGATGTCCTCGGTGACCGCGACCTCGGCGGCCGTCGGGTCGGCGATGACGGCCTGGGCGCGCGCGTCGGCGGCGGTGCGCACCATCAGGAACGCCTTCTCCACCGTGCCCTCGCGGGTGAACGGCGCGGTCCAGGCCTCCACCGTGCCGGTGCCGGCGAACTCCACCACCAGGTTGCGGGTGGGCTCCGCGTCGACCTCGGCCTGCACGTCCTGCCAACGGAACCCGCTCGCCGGAGGTTCGGTGCCGTACACGCCGAAGGCGTGCTTGGTCAGGTACCCGCCGTTGGCGGTGACCAGGCCCAGCGCCGGGCCGTCGGCGGCGACGAGCCGCTCGGCCATGGTGGCGATGGAGTGGGTGACGTAGTTGTTCCACGGCCCGCCGGCGAAGGTGAGCCCGCCGGTGACGGTCAGCGGCCGGGCCGGGTCGTCCAGCGGCAGCCCGAGCTCGTTCGCGGCCACCTGCACCGCCACCGGGAAGCACGAGTACACGTCGATGAACGCCAGGTCGTCGACGCCGACCCCGGCCAGCTCCAGCGCCCGGCGGCCGGCGATCCGGATGGCCGGCGAGCGGTGCAGCTCCCAACGCTCCCCCACGGCGTAGGTGTCGTGCGCGTCGGTGCCGGCGTACGGGAACACCCAGCGGTCGCGCGGCACGCCGAGCTCGGCGGCCCTCGCCGCCGAGGCCAGGACGACCGTCGCGCCCTGGTCGACCATGTTGTTGGAGTTCATCAGCTTCGGGTACGGCCAGCTGATCATCCGGTTTTCCGGCCCCGGCTGCCAGATCTGTTCGGCGGCAACGGGTTCCCGCACCCAGGCGTGCGGGTTGGCGGCGGCCACCGCGCTGAACCGGGCCCACAGCTCGCCGATCCGGCGCCGGTGCGCCTCGGGGGTCTCCCCCAGCGCGATGCGCAGCGCCTCCTCGAAGATCGGGTAGACGTAGGCGGGCCGGTCCAGGCCGATCCGGATGTCGGCGGGCCCGGCCAGCGGCACCCCGTCCTCGGCGCCCGGGGCCGGCGCCACCGACTCGTCCTGCCTGGTCCACTCCGGCCGGATCCCCTGGGCGCGCAGCCGCGTCCGGGTGCGCCAGGTCTCGCCGCCGGTGATCAGCACGACGTCGTTGCGGCCGGCCTGGATGTCCAGGCAGGCCTCGTTGACCAGCGACTGCGGCACGTTGCCGCCGATGCCGGTGTAGCGCGAGTCGGCACGCTCGGCGCCGATCCGCTCGGCCACCAACCGGCCCGGGTCGCGGTAGCGCCACGACAGCAGGTTCACCACACGGATCGAGTCCACCGCCGCCAGCACGCGCTCGTCGGCGGCCGCCCGGGCCGCGTCGGCCATCAGGTCGACCGGCTCGCGGGCCGGGTCGGGTTCGCGCTGGTTGACCTGCCCGTAGCCGATCAGCACCGGGGTCCTGGGATCGAGGGTCATCTACGAACGTTCCTGTCCTACTTCGGATTCTCCGCGCCGGCCGGCGGCTCGGCGGTGAACAGCACCTCGTCGGCCAGCAGCCGGTCGATCTCGCCGGCATCCAGGCCGAGCACCTGCTCGCACACCTCCCGGGTGTGCTCGCCGGCCAGCGGCGCGGGCCGCTGCTCGGCCGGCGGGATGCGCCGGAACCGGCTCACCGAGGCCTCGGCCGGCATCGGCTCGTCGAACAGCGGGTGGGCCAGCTCGGTGAACACGCCGCGGTGGCGCAGCTGCGGATCCTCCTGCACGTCGATGGCGCGGTGCATGGGCGCGGCCGGAATCCCGGCGGCCTGGCAGGCCTCGGCGATCTCGAGCTTGTCCCGCTCGCCGGTCCAGGCCGCGACCGCCGCGCGCAGCGCGTCCGGGTCGGCCGGCAGCGCCTCGACCCCGAGCACCCCGGCCAGCCGGGCCCGGTCGGCGTCGTCGCGCACCGAGATGACACACCATTCGTCGTCGCCGGCGCACCGGTAGACCCCGTGCACGGCCGGGTCGGGCTGCACCCGGTCCCCGGCCGCCTCGGCGACGTAGGTGACGTCCAGTGCGTTGAGCGCCACCTCGGCCTGCGAGATGTGCACATGTGCACCGGTGCCGGTGCGCTCCCGGCCGATGAGCGCGGCCACCGCGCCGATGGCGGTGATCCGGGCGGCCAGATGGTCGGGGAACACCGTGGTGGCGTCGAAGAAGCCGGGCTCGGAACCGGTCCACAGCCGGCTCACCCCGGTGCCGGCCCGCACCAGCGGGCCGTAGCCCATCCGCGAGCTCCACGGGCCGCCGGAGCCGTAGGCGCTGCTCTCGGCCAGCACGATGCGCGGGTTGAGCTCGGTCAGCCGGGCGAACGAGAAGCCCAGCGAGTCCAGGGTGCCCGGCTTGAAGTTGGCGAATACGGCGTCGGCGTCGGCGACCAGCCGGGCGAACAGCTCCGCGCCCCGCGGGTTGCGCAGATCCAGGCCGAGGCTGCGGTTGTTGCGGTGGGTCACCGCCCAGGACCGGCTCATCACCTGCCCGGGCGGGGCCTGGCGCAGCCCGTCCGGGTAGGCGCGGCTCTCCACCTTGATGATCTCCGCGCCCAGGTCGCCGAACAGCCGGGACAGCTCGCCGCCGGCCACGATGACGCCCAGGTCGATGATGCGCATGCCCTCGAACGGCCGGCTCGCCGCGCGCGACCCGGCGGCCGCGAAGGCCGGCAACGGCCACTCGGCGGCGTCCGCGCCGGGGGCCGGGGCGGGGGTGCGCAGCCCGACGTGGCGGCCGTTCACGACGAGCGGCCCGGTCGGCACCGTCACGCTCGGCTCGTCGCCGATGGGCACCTCGGCCAGCGCGCCGACCTCGCGGAAGTGCTCGGAGGCCAGCGCCTCGGCCGGGGTCTGCACCGCCTCGGTGGGCACCCCGCGGCGCTGCCCCTCGGCGACCAGCTCGGCGCGGGTCTTGTCGGCGAACAGCGCCGAGATCAGCGCGTCGAGCTCCTTGCCGGCGGCGTAGCGGGCGGCGATGCTGTCGAACATCGGGTCGGCGAACTGCTCGGGCTCACCGAGCCAGCCGAACATGCCGCGCCACTGCCGCGGCGCCAGGATGCAGATCCGCACCCAGCCGTCGGCGCACTTGTAGAACGGGTAGACGTTCTGGTTGCGGGGCCGGCCGCGCCACAGTTCGGCGGACTTCTTCAGGCCGGCCGCGGCCTGGCCCTGGGAGCCGAACGGCGGGTCCAGCGCCAGCACCACCGCGTCGTAGCGGGAGAAGTCGATCCAGTCGCCGGCGCCGGTGCGCACCCGGTGGAAGTAGGCGGCCAGCACCGTCCAGGCCGCCTGCGCGGCGGCCGTGGCCGAGGCCAGCCCGTACGGCGGCAGCACCGGGGTGCCGAAGGTCGGGCCGGACCGCGACAGCGCGGTCGACAGCGCGAACAGCACCGGATCGGTGGCGCGCCAGCCGGCGCGCGGGCCGTCGGCGCCGAAGTCGGTGATGGTCATCACGACGAGCTGCGGGTGCCGGTCGGCCAGCTCGGCCCCGGCCGGGCCGTAGGCGTCGATGCCGCCGTCGAGCACGATGTCGGCGGCCGCGGCGAGCTCGGCGAACCGGGCCCGGTCGGCGGCGTCGGCCGGATCCAGCACCGCGCTGCGCTTGTTGGCGTTGTGCAGGGCGAACGGGATACTGGCCCCGCCCAGCAGCGGATGCTCGCCGCGGGCCGGGCTGCCGCCGGGCGGTTCGACCTTGAGCACGTCGGCCCCGAGATCGGCCAGGAACCGGCCCACCGGGTCGGTGTCGGCACCGCCCACCTCGAGGACACGGACGCCGGTCAGCGGCAGGTCACGGTCGGTCATCGCACGCACGCTCCAGCAGGCATGAACTCCTCTTTCTCCCCTGGGGTGGCCAAGCTCGCAGTAAGGGTAGTGGGTGATGTGACCGATGAGCCAACCGACCGGTCGGTCGCCACACATCGAGAGGCGCGTCACTCCCGCACCGGGGCGGCCGCGCATACCATGGACGGCAATGAGTGTTTCCCCCGCGGTGGCGGTACCGTCCCATCCGCTGCGCGTACAGCTGGCCGCCCTGCACCGTTTCCGCACCTACGTCGACATCGGTGTGGTCGTCGTGGTGCTGGCGCTGACCAACCTGATCGCCCACTTCACCACCCCGTGGGCCAGCATCGCGACCGTCCCGGTGGCGGCCGTCGGACTGGTGCTGCTGATGCGCTCGCGCGGGCTGGACTGGGCCGAGCTCGGCCTGTCCCGGGAGCACTGGCGCTCCGGCGCCGGCTACGCCGCCGCGGCTTTCGGGCTGGTACTGGCCGTCATCGCGGTCGGCGCCCTGCTGCCGTGGACCCGGCCGCTGTTCATGAACAACAACTACGCCACCATCTCCGGGGCGCTGATCGCCTCGATGGTGATCATCCCGCTGCAGACGGTGATCCCCGAGGAGCTCGCCTTCCGCGGCGTGCTGCACGGCGCCCTGCACCGGGCCTGGGGGTTCCGCGGCGTGCTGGCCGCCGGGTCGCTGCTGTTCGGGCTCTGGCACGTCGCCACCTCGCTGGGGCTGACCAGCAGCAACGTCGGGTTCACCAAGCTGTTCGGCGGCGGGGTGGTCGGCACGGTCGCCGGGGTGGTGCTGGCGGTGATCGCCACCGGCGTGGCCGGCGTGGTGTTCGACTGGCTGCGCCGCCGCAGCGGCAGCCTGCTCGCCCCGATCGCGCTGCACTGGTCGCTCAACGGGATGGGCGCGCTGGCCGCCGCCCTGGTCTGGCAGGTCTCGGCCTAACCGGCCCCGCCCGCCCGGCCGCGCCGCCGGGCGCGGAAGTCCCGGTTCTTCATCCGGTTGCCGCACGACGCCATGTCGCACCAGCTGCCGCCGCGGTTGCGGGACCGGTCGTAGAAGGCCCACCGGCACTCGGCGTTCGCACACGCCTTGAGCCGGCCCCAGGTGCCGTCGCGCTGGGCGTCGCGGATGGCCAGCAACACCCCGACCAGCCGGCCCCGCACCGAGTCGTCGGCCCGTACCAGGCGCACCGAGCCGTCGTCGTCGATCTCCGCGCGCGCCGCGCCGCGCTCGGCCACCGCCCGCAGCGGGGCCAACTCGGCCGCCGTGGGCGCCGGCCCGCCGGCGTTGGCGACGAGCAGCGCCCGCAACGCCTCGCGCACCTCGCGCACCAATTCCAGATCGGCGGCGGCGAGCCGGCCGGACGCGCCGAGCAGCTCGTTGGCGACGAGCCAGGGCCGGGCGGTGGCGGGGTCGGCGAGCCGGTCGGTGCCGCCGGACAGGTCCACGGTGTTGACCAGGGCCTGGACCCGCGCCAGTGACCCGGGTGCGGGCTTGGGCTCGCGCTCGTCGGGCCACGTCACGGGGTGTGTCATGCGCCCAGCCTATCGCCGACGTGACCAGTGAAATAGTTTGACCGGTCATCAGTGACCGGCGTAGCCTCATAGATGGTCACGCAATGCTGCGTCGCCGACACCGGACAGAGGTAGTGACAATGGCCGCCGACCGAGACTTCCGAGGGGTGCTCCCCGCCGGCACCACGGCCGTAACCGCGTTCGATCCGGGACACCCCTCGCTGTGGGCGCGGCTGGTCGCCAGGCTGCGCGCCGACGACCTCGACCGGGCGCTCGCCGTCGGCGCCCCGGTCCCGCCGGGCAGCCCGCTGGCCGCCCACGCCGCCCGGTTGGCCTCGCCGGCCGAGCGCCGCGCGGTCGCCGGCGCCCTGCTCGAGGCGGTGCGCGAGGCCCGCCGCGGTCACGGCCCGTTCTCCAACCGGATCCCGGTGCACACCGAGAACGTGCTGCGCGCCGAGGAGCTCATCGAGGCGGTCGTGCTGCGCCTGCGGGCGCCGCACCCGGTCGGGGTGCGCGGCATGGCGCGGCTGCGCCGGATCCTGGCCGACGGCGCCGGACCGCTGAACCGCGACGGCCGCGGCGACCTCGCCGGCCGGCTCGGCGCCGCCCTGGCCGCCCTCTGACCGGCCCGCTCACCGCTGGGGCACCAGCACCGCCGCGCCGGCGATCCGCCCCTCGGCCAGATCGGCCAGCGCCGCGTCGGCGCGTTCGAGCGGGTACTCCGGCGTGGTCACCTCGATGCGGTGCCGGCCGGCGAACTCCAGGAACGCCCGGGCGTCCTCGCGGGTGTTGGCGGTCACCGACCGCAGCTGGCGTTCCTGGAACAGGTGCCGCTGGTAGTTGAGCACCGGGATGTCGGACAGGTGGATGCCGGCGATGGACAGCGTGCCGCCGCGGTCCAGCGCCTCCAGCGCCGGCAGCACCAGGTCGCCGACCGGGGCGAACAGGATCGCCGCGTCCAGCGGTACCGGCGGCCGGTCGGCCGCCCCCTGCGCGGAGGCCGCGCCCAGCGCCAGCGCGAGCTCGCGGGCGGCCGCCCCGCGGGTCATCACGTGCACCTCCGCCCCCTGGGCCAGCGCCACCTGCGCGGTGATGTGGGCGCTGCCGCCGAACCCGTAGATGCCCAGCCGGCCACCCTCCGGCAGGTCGGCCCGCAGCAGGGCGCGGTAGCCGATGATGCCGGCGCACAGCAGCGGGGCGAGCTCGGTGTCGGAGTAGCCGTCCGGCAGCCGCAGCGCGTAGGCCGCGGGCACGGTGGCGTACTCGGCGTAGCCGCCGTCGGCGTCCCAACCGGTGTAGCGTGACTCCGGGCACAGGTTCTCCCGGCCACGCCGGCAGTAGTGGCACCGCCCGCAGGTATGCCGCAGCCAGGGGATGCCCACCCGGTCTCCGGGGCGGAAGCCCTCGGCGCCCGCGCCGAGCGCGACGACCTCGCCGACCACCTCGTGGCCGGGCACGACGTGCGGGCGGTGCACCTGCAGGTCCCCCTCGGCGACGTGCAGATCGGTGCGGCAGACCCCGCAGGCGCGCACCGCCACCAACAACTCGCCCGGGCCGGGTTCGGGCACCGGGACGCGGACACGCTCCACCGGGCGGGTCGCGATCGGGCCGGGTTCCCGGACCCGCCAGGCCGTCATCGTGGCAGCAGTCATACCGCTATCGTCGCGCACCGGCAGCGACGGGGGCGGGCGAAGCCGCGGCCGTCAGGCGTGCGCCACCATCTCCGGCGGCACGTCGGTCACCGGAACCGGCACCCCCACCCCCGGCCGGGCCGGCGGCGCGTTCGGGTCCGGTGCCGGGGCGTTGGGATCGGCCGGGGCGGCCGGATCGGCCGGCGGGGGCGGCGGCGGGCTCCACGGCCGGATGGACTCGGCCAGCGCGGCGGCGGCCGCCTTGTCGACCGGGTTGTTGGCCGAGCCGAGCCAGACCACGAACCACCGCTCCGGGGTGCGCTGTCCGCGCGGGGTGCCCGGCGCGACCGGGTTGCCCACCACGCCGGCCCAGATCTGGCCGTTGGGCTTGTTCGCGTCGGTGAACTTCACCTCGTAGAAACTGGCCGCGCCCGGCAGCCCGCCGGCGTTGAGCGCGACGGTCTCCTGGTTGATCCGGGTGCCCGGGAACGGCATGAAGAACTCACCCATGTCCGAGGCCAGCCGGACCGCCGCCTTGGTGTTGTCCGGCTCGGCGCCGGCGAACAGCTTCAGGTCGAGTCGGCCGAGCAGGATGCTGGTGTCGTTCGGCGGCTGCTGCGCACCGGCCGGCGGCACCTTGGTGAGCAGCGCCTGGCCGTAGGACAGCTGGGTCTGGTCGGAGACCTGCCATCCCTCGGGCACCACGTAGCTGAACCCGCCGGCGGCGTTGTCGACGCGACCGGGCTCGGGCTCGGGCACCGGCGCCGCGTTCGGATCGGCGGGCGCGTTCGGGTCGGCCGGCACCGGGGCCGCCGGCGGGGCGGCGTTCGGGTCGGCCGGGGGCGCCGCGTTGCCCGGCGGGGCGGGCGGCGGCGTCGGATCCGGCTGCGCGTACGCCACGCCCGGCAGCGACAGCGCCAGGGCGGCGGCACCGGTGAACGCGACCGCCGCGAGCGACGTCAACGGCCTCCTGCGACGTGAGTCGATAGCGTCCGGCTGCTCCATGAGCAGAAAACCTACCGTGTCACGGCCGCGACGCAAGTACGCAGCTGACACATTCTTCACAACTGTTACGTTGCTGCGAGGATCCACCGCCCAGCTTTCCACCGCCGTCACGGATTGCTGGCCGGTGCCGGGTGCAGCGCCACCTCCTGGGCCTTGACGGTGAAGTACACCCGGTCGCCGGGGGTGACGCGCAGCGCGGCGGCCGACTCGGCGGTGATGTCGGCGGCCAGCCCGGGGGCGCCGTCGGGCTGTTCGGCCGCGCGCAGCCGCACCGCCGGTTCCCGCCCGTCGATCTCGGCGACGGTCACCGCGACGGTGTTGCGCGGGCTGCCCTGCGGCGGGTTGCGGTAGACCGCCACCGCCGCCGGGGAGAACACCGCCACCGCCGGTCCGGGCGGCGCGGCCGCGGCGCCGTACCAGCGCTGGCCCCACGCGGTGATCAGCACACCGGTGGCGTCGACGGTGCCGCGCACCAGGTTCACCCCGGCCAGCCGGGCGCCGAACGCGCTGCGTGGGGCGGCCAGCAGGGCCGCGGCCGGGCCGGCCTCGACGATCCGGCCGCCCTCGAGCACGGCCACCCGGTCGGCCAGGGTGAGCACGTCGAGCAGGTCGTGGGTGACCAGCACCGCGGGCCGCCCGCCGCGGGTGAGCACCCGGCGCAGCAGCGTGCGCACCGCGCCGGCGGCGGCCACGTCGAGCCCGGCCAGCGGCTCGTCGAGCAGCAGCACCTCGGGCTCGGCGGCCAGCGCCCGCGCCAGCGCCACCCGCTGCGCCTGCCCGCCGGAGAGCTGCCGAGGCAGCCGGTCGGCCAGGTCGGCCGCGCCCACCTCGGCCAGCCAGTCGCGCGCCGCGGCGGCGCGCCGGCGGCGCGGCCCGCGCAGCCCGAACGCGACATTGGCGGCCACCCGCAGATGCGGGAACAGCAGCGGGTCCTGCAGCAGCAGCCCGACCCGGCGGGCGTGGGTGGGCACCGCGATCCCGGCCCGGGTGTCGGTGAGCACCCGCTGCTCCACCCGCACCAGCCCGTCGTCGGGGCGCAGCAGTCCGGCCACCACGTGCAGGGTGGTCGACTTGCCGGCCCCGTTCGGGCCGAGCAGGGCCAGCACCTCGCCGGGGCCGACGTCGAACTCGACGGCCAGGCCGCGGGCGGCGACCGCGGCGCGCACATGCAGGCCGGTCACGGCCGCCCGCCCGCGCGCAACCAGCGGGACCCCAGCCCGAGCACCACCACCGCGGCCACCACCACGAGCAGCAGCGACAGCGCCACCGCGGCCTGTGGGTCGGCCTCGCGCTGCAGGTAGATCTCCAGCGGCAGGGTGCGGGTGACGCCCTGGCGCGAGCCGGCGAAGGTCAGCGTCGCGCCGAACTCGCCGAGCGCGCGGGCGAACGCCAGCACCGCCCCGCCGGCCAGCCCGGGCGCCAGCAGTGGCAGCGTCACCCGGCCGAACACCGCGGTCGGCCGCGCCCCCAGGGTGGCGGCCACCACCTCGTGGTCGGTGCCGCGGGTGCGGGCCGCCCCCTCCAGGGCGACGACCAGGAACGGCAGCGACACGAAGGTCTGGGCCAGCACCACCGCGGTGGTGGTGAAGGCGATCTGGACGCCGGCGGCGTCCAGGGAGCGGCCGACCAGGCCCATCCGACCGAAGGCGTACAGCAGCGCCAGGCCGCCCACCACCGGCGGCAGCACCAGCGGCACCAGCACCAGCGACCGGCCCAGCCGCGCCAGGCGGCCGTCGCTGCGGGCCAGCACCAGCGCCATCGGCACCCCCAGCAGCACGCACAGCAGCGTGCTGGCGGTGGCGGTCTGCACGCTCAGTCGCAACGCGGCCAGCGACGACTCGCTGCCGAGCAGCGACCAGAACCGGGGCCAGTCCACCCGCGCGGCCACCGAGACCAGCGGGACGAGCAGGAACAGCGCCCCGACGGCGGCGGGCAGGTGGATCCACCGGGGCAGGGGCGCGTTCATGGTGGGGTCATTGTGGCGCGCCGAAGCCCGCCGCCGACAGCACCCGCCGCCCCGTCGGCCCGGTCACCAGGTCGACGAACGCGTGCGCGGCGTCGAGGTGCACCGCGCGGGTCAGCACCGCGATCGGGTAGTCGACGGGCACCTGGGCCGCCTGCGGGACCGGCACCGCGGTGACGCGGTCCCCGGCGGCGCGGGCGTCGGTGGCGTAGACGACCCCGGCGTCGGCCTGCCCGGTGGTCACCTTGTTGAGCACATCGGTGACCGAGGACTCCTCGCTCACCGGCCGCAGCCGCACGCCGGTGAGCTCCTCGAGCCGCGCGGTGGCCACCCCGCACGGCACCTGCGGGGCGCACACCACCACCTGCAGGTCCGGCCGGGCCAGGTCGGCGAACGAGCCCACCCCGCGCGGGTTGCCCGGGGCGGTGACGACCGTCGGCACGTTGGTGGCGAAGTCCACCGGCTCGGTCTCCAGCAGCCCCGCCGCGCCGGCGCGGTCCATGGTGGCGGTGTCGGCGGTGGCCAGCACGTCGGCGACCGCGCCCTCGGTCAGCTGGGCGACCAGGTCGGCGGAGCCGGCGAAGACGAGATCGACGGTGAGGCCCGGGTGATCGGCCTCGAACCGCCGGCCGAGTTCGGTGAACGGCCCGCGCAGCGAGGCCGCGGCGTACACGGTCAACCGCTCCGCCCCGTCGCCCCCGTCACCGGCGCCGCCGCACCCGGCCACCACCGGCCCCACCGCCGCACACACCGCCACGACCACCGCCGCCGTCCGCCGCACGGCACCCGACCCTAGTCGCCCGCCGCGCGCCGTTTTCCGGAACATAGCTACCGTCCAGTAACATGCGGTGACAGGTCCACCCGGCACCCGGAGATCCCGGCGGCTCGCGCCGGTGGACACGAGGAGGTTTCCGGCCATGGACGTGTTGGTCACCGGCGGCGACACCGATCTGGGGCGCACCATCGCCACCGCCTTCCGCGACGCCGGGCACACCGTCGTCCTCGCCGGCGCCCGGCGCGCCGAGCTGGAGGTGGCGGCCAAGGAGCTCGACGCCGAGGCGCTCGAGTTCGACAACACCAATCCGGCCTCGGTGGAGGCCGCCCGCCCGCGGCTGCCGCACCACCTCGACACCGTGGTGAACGTGCCGGTGCTGCCGGAGCCGGTCGACCCCCGCACCGCGACCCCGGCTGAGCTGGCCGCCGGCTGGCGGGCCGCGCTGGACGCCGTGGTGCTCTCGGCGGTGCTGACCGTGCACATCGCCGGCGACCACATCCGCTCCGGCGGCTCGATCGTCAATGTGCTGCCGGACCAGCCGAAGGCCGGCACCGCCGGCGCGGCGATCAAGGCCGCCCTGGCCGACTGGACCGCCGGGCAGGCCACCTACTACGGCACCCGCGGCATCACCATCAACCTGGTCGCCGCCGGCAACACCTTCGAGCCCGGCTACGACGGGCTGCTGCCGGAGCCGCGCACGGTGGCCGAGGAGATCGCCCGCACCGCGCTGTTCATCACCACCCCGGCCGCCCGCCACATCAACGGCCAGACGCTGCACGTCAGCCGCGGGGTCCCGGCGTACCTGCGCTGACCCCGACCCGACACTGTGACCCGGGTCGCACTAGGCTGGTCGGAGTGATACGACTCGCACTGCAGATCCCCAACTTCAGCTACGGCACCGGCGTCGCCGAGCTCTACCCCACCGTGATCGCCCAGGCCGAGGAGGCCGACCGGGCCGGCTTCGACGCGGTGTTCGTGATGGACCACTTCTACCAGCTGCCCATGCTCGGCGACCCCTACCAGCCGATGCTGGAGGCCTACACCGCGCTGGGCGGGCTGGCGGTGGCCACCGAGCGGGTGCAGCTGGGCACGCTGGTCACCGGCAACACCTACCGCAACCCCACGCTGCTGGCCAAGGCGATCACCACGCTGGACGTGATGAGCCAGGGCCGCGCGGTGCTGGGCATCGGCACCGGCTGGTTCGAGTTGGAGCACAAGGAGCTCGGCTTCGAGTTCGGCACCTTCACCGACCGGTTCAACAAGCTCTACGAGGCGCTGGAGATCATCGTGCCGATGATCGAGGGCCGCAAGGCCACCTTCTCCGGCAGCTACTACCGGGTGGAGAACGCCACCGCCGAGCCGCGGTTCCGCGACCGCATCCCGCTGCTCATCGGCGGCAGCGGGGAGAAGAAGACCATCCCGCTGGCCGCCCGCATGTTCGACCACCTCAACCTGATCGCGGGGTTCGACGCGCTGCGCGGCAAGGTCGACGTGGTGCGCCGCTGCTGCGAGGAGATCGGCCGGGACCCGGCCACCCTGGAGACCAGCACGCTGGTGACGGTGATGGTCGACGACAACCTCACCGAGGACATGCTGCCGGAGGACCTGCGCGGCCGGATGATCGTGGGCAGCGCCGAGCGGATCGCCGAGCAGCTCAAGACCAAGGTGCTCGACGCCGGCGTGGACGGCGTGGTGCTGAACCTGCCGACCAGCCTGCAGGGGTATCAGCCCGGGCACATCACCGCACTGGCCGCCGCGCTGCGACCGCTGGTCGGCGGCGGGGTGTGACCGCCGCAACGTGGTATAGGCCATACCCCACCGTCGTGAGGAAAGGCCGCGCCGGGGGTACTAAGTTAATCGGTACAGCGTTCGCCACACAGATCGCGTCGCCCGTCGAGGAGCATTGAAGTGAGTCATCCCGGTGCCACCAGCTCGGATCGGCACAAGGTCGTCATCATCGGGTCCGGCTTCGGCGGTCTGAACGCCGCCAAGGCCCTGAAACGCGCCGATGTCGACGTCAAGCTGATCGCGCGCACCACCCACCACCTGTTCCAGCCGCTGCTGTACCAGGTCGCCACCGGGATCATCTCGGAGGGCGAGATCGCCCCGGCCACCCGGGTCATCCTGCGCCGGCAGCGCAACGTGCAGGTGCTGCTCGGCGACGTCACCCACATCGACCTGGAGAACCGGCGGGTGGAGTCGGTGCTGCTCGGGCACACCTACTCCACCCCGTACGACAGCCTGATCGTGGCGGCCGGCGCCGGACAGTCCTACTTCGGCAACGACCACTTCGCCGAGTTCGCCCCCGGCATGAAGTCCATCGACGACGCCCTGGAGCTGCGGGCGCGCATCCTCGGCGCGTTCGAACAGGCCGAGCGGTCCGGCGACCCCAAGCGGATCGAGAAGCTGCTCACCTTCACCGTGGTGGGCGCCGGCCCGACCGGCGTGGAGATGGCCGGGCAGATCGCCGAACTGGCCCGGCACACGCTCAAGGGCACGTTCCGCAACATCGACTCCACCAAGGCGCGGGTGATCCTGCTCGACGCCGCCCCGGCGGTGCTGCCGCCGATGGGCGAGAAGCTGGGCAGGAAGGCGCAGGCCCGGCTCGAGGAGCTCGGCGTGGAGATCCAACTCGGCGCCATGGTCGTCGACGTGGACCGCAACGGCATCACCGTCAAGGACAAGGACGGCTCGCTGCGGCGCATCGAGTCGGCCTGCAAGGTGTGGTCGGCCGGCGTGTCGGCCAGCCCGCTGGGCAAGGATCTCGCCGAGCAGTGCGGCGTGGAACTCGACCGGGCCGGCCGGGTCAAGGTGCTGCCCGACCTGACCATCCCGGGGCATCCGAACGTGTTCGTCGTCGGCGACATGGCCTACGTCGAGGGCGTGCCCGGCCAGGCGCAGGGCGCGATCCAGGGCGGCCGCTACGCCGCGAAGACCATCAAGCGCGAGGTGGCCAAGGGCCAGGACCCGGCGCAGACCGACCCGGCGTCGCGGGAGCCGTTCAAGTACTTCGACAAGGGCTCGATGGCGACGGTGTCGCGGTTCAGCGCGGTGGCCAAGGTGGGCCCGCTGGAGTTCGGCGGGTTCATCGCCTGGGTGGCCTGGCTGGTGCTGCACCTGATCTACCTGGTCGGGTTCCGCACCCGGTTGATCACGTTCATCACCTGGACCTCGACGTTCCTGAGCACCCGGCGCGGCCAGCTGACCATCACCGAGCAGCAGGCCTACGCCCGCACCCGCATCGAGGAGCTGCAGGAGATCGCCGCGGCGGTCAAGGAGGGCCACCTCGACGAGGTCAAGGCCAAGGTCGACACGGACCCCGCCGAGCGCGCCGCCACGGGCTGAACCGCTACAGGCGGGCGCCCTGCCAGGTGGCCAGGCAGCCGCCGCCGGCCAGCGCCAGCACCACCCCGCCGCTGGGGAATTCCGGCTCCCGGCAATCGGTTTCGGGGTAGCGCAGTTCGCTCACGCAGGCCCGCGGGGCACCGAGCACATCGTCGGCGACCGCCCCGGCGCCGAATTCGAGCCGGTGCCGCAACAGCGGGGCGCCGTCCACGTCGGCGTGCAGCGCGCCGGACCAGAACCCCTGGCCCTCACCGGATCTGCCGATCTGCACGCGTTCGCGCAGCCGCACCCGGGCAGTGGCCGTCAGCCGCACCCGGGTGCTGCTGAGATGCCGGGCGGCGGCGGCCACCACGGTCGGTTCCGGGTCCAGGTCGAGCTCGCCGGCCACCCTGATGTCCCAGCAGGAGCGGGATTCGGCGGTAGCCGCACCGGGCAGCACCACCGCGGCGGCCACGCTGCGCACCCGCAGCCGCGCCCCCGCCTCGACCACGATGCGAACCCGGGTGGTGTCCCCGCCCAGCGGGGTGGCCGCCGCCGAGACCAGGTGCACGGTGTGCGGATCGGTGCGGCGGGCGGCCAGCGCGCCGGTCGCCTCGATGCGCGGCGCGCGGTCCGGGCCCGCCACGATCAGCAGCTCGGAGTGCATCAGCCGGCGTGCACCCGCACCTGTTCGCGCACCCAGGCCAGCACCGGCCCGGCGGTCGGGTCCTCGGTGAGCGAGACGAGCACGGTGGGCCGCTGCCCGCGCACCGCCGCGGCGTCGCGGCGCATCACGTCCAGATCGGCGCCGACCAGTGGGGCCAGGTCGGTCTTGTTGACCACCAGCAGGTCCGAGAACGTCACGCCCGGGCCGCCCTTGCGCGGCACCTTGTCGCCGCCGGCCACGTCGACGACGAAGATCTGGGTGTCGACCAGACCGGTGGAGAAGGTGGCGGTGAGGTTGTCGCCGCCGGACTCCACCAGGATCAGGTCCAGCCCCGGGTTGGCGGCGATCAGATCGTCGATGGCGTCGAGGTTGGCGGTGATGTCGTCGCGGATGGCGGTGTGCGGGCAGCCGCCGGTCTGCACCGCCGCAATGCGCTCGTCGGGCAGCACCGCGTGCCGGCGCAGGAAGTCGGCGTCCTCGGTGGTGTAGATGTCGTTGGTCAGCACCGCCAGCGACAGCTCGTCGCGCAGCTGCCGGCACAGCGCGGCGACCAGGGCGGTCTTGCCGGAGCCGACCGGCCCGCCCACCCCGATGCGCAGCGGCTCGCCCGGCCGGCGGGTGCGCCGGGGCCGCTCGTGGTGCGGGCCGTGCTCGGCGCCGTCGATGAGATGCGGTGGCATGACGGTCCTTTCAGGAGACGAACAGGGGCCGCTCGCGGCGGGCGTGGCGTTCGGCGAGCTCGTCGAGCAGCGGGTCGGACAGGTCGGCCGGGCCGGCGCCGGCCGCCGCGGCGACCTCGTCGCACAGCGGTGCCAGCGCGAAGGTGACCGCGGCGACGTCGCCGGGATCCAGCGCCAGCAGCCGCTGCGCGGCGGTGGCCGAGTTGGTCATGGTGGTGTAGACGAGGTGCAGCGCGGTGTGCCGCGGGCTCAGCCCGCTCGCCGCCCCGACCCGGCCGGCCACCACCGGCAGGTGCGGGGTGGGCCCCAGCTCGGCCCAGTCGGCGTCCGGCCACACCCGGCCGGCCAGTCGCAGCAGCCCCCGGCCCTGGGCGCGGGAGGCGGCCCGCGCCGCCGGGGACGGGGTGCGGGCGTCGGTCTCGGCCTCGCCCTGGGCGACCGTGAGCCGCCCGGCGTGCACGGCGGCGGCCAGCGACGCGCCGACCAGGCCGGCGGTGCGGATCCGGCGGCGCAGGAACGCCTCCAGCGTGGGCAGGTCCCGCACCAGTCCGGCGGTGACGGCCTCCTCTACCCCGCCGGAGTGCACGTGCCCGCCCACCGGCAGGCGGGAGTCGGCGAGGCCGAGCAGGGTGGCCAGCATCAGAACAGGAAATACCGTTGCGCCATGGGCAGTTCGGTGGCCGGCTGCTCGGCCCAGACCTCGCCGTCGATGCGCACGGTGAAGGTGTCCGGGTCGACCTCGATGCGCGGGGTGGCGTCGTTGAGCGGCATGTCCGCCTTGCCCACCCGGCGGACGTCCTTGACCGCCACCAGCTTCCGCCGCACGTCGAGCCGGCCGGGCAGGCCGTCCTCGATCGCCTGCGGGGCGACGAAGTGCACCGAGGTGGCGGCCGCGGCGGCCGGGGCGGCGCCGAACATCGGCCGCGGCAGCACCGGCTGCGGGGTCGGGATGGAGGCGTTGGCGTCGCCCATCGCGGCCCAGGCGATCATGCCGCCCTTGAGCACCAGGTGCGGGCGCACCCCGAAGAACTTCGGCTCCCACAGCACCAGGTCGGCGAGCTTGCCCACCTCCACCGAGCCGACCTCGTGGTCCAGGCCGTGCGCGACGGCCGGGCAGATCGTGTACTTGGCGACGTAGCGGCGCACCCGGTTGTTGTCGGCCGGGCCGTCGCCCGGCAGCGCGCCGCGGCGGCGTTTCATCACGTGCGCGGTCTGCCAGGTGCGGATCACCACCTCGCCGATGCGGCCCATGGCCTGCGAGTCGCTGCCGATCATCGAGATCGCGCCGAGGTCGTGCAGCAGGTCCTCGGCGGCGATGGTGGACGGCCGGATCCGGCTCTCGGCGAAGGCGAGGTCCTCGGGCACGCTCGGGTTGAGGTGGTGGCACACCATGAGCATGTCGAGGTGCTCGTCGAGGGTGTTGACGGTGTGCGGCCGGGTCGGGTTGGTGGAGCTGGGCAGCACGTTGGGGTGGCTCGCCACGGTGATGATGTCCGGGGCGTGGCCGCCGCCGGCGCCCTCGGTGTGGTAGGCGTGGATGGACCGGCCGGCGATGGCGGCCAGGGTGTCCTCCACGAAGCCCAGCTCGTTGAGGGTGTCGGTGTGGATGGCGACCTGCACCCCGGCCGCGTCGCACACGGTCAGGCAGGCGTCGATCGCCGCCGGGGTGGTGCCCCAGTCCTCGTGCAGCTTGAATCCCGAGGCGCCGCCGCGCAGCTGCTCCCACAGCCCCTCGGCGCTGACCGTGTTGCCCTTGCCCAGCAGTGCCACGTTGAGCGGCCAGCCGTCCAGGGCCTCGAGCATGCGGGCCAGGTGCCAGGCCCCCGGGGTGACCGTGGTGGCCTTGGTGCCCTCGGCCGGCCCGGTGCCGCCGCCGATGATCGTGGTGATGCCGCCGGAGAGCGCCTCGTCGGCCAGCTGCGGGCAGATCAGGTGCACGTGGCAGTCCACCCCGCCGGCGGTGACGATGCGCCCGTTGCCGGCGATGATCTCCGTCGACGGCCCGACCACCAGGTCGGGGTGCACCCCGTCCATGATGTCGGGGTTGCCGGCCTTGCCGATCGCCACGATGCGGCCGTCGCGGATGCCGATGTCGGCCTTGACGATGCCCCAGTGGTCGACGATCACCGCGCCGGTGATGACGGTGTCGGGGGCGCCCTCGGCGCGGGTGGCGCGGCCCTGCCCCATCGACTCGCGCAGCACCTTGCCGCCGCCGAACACCGCCTCGTCGCCGGCCAGCCCCGGCCCGCCGCTGCGGTCCTCGGTGATCTCGATGAACAGGTCGGTGTCGGCCAGCCGGATCCGGTCGCCGGTGGTGGGGCCGAACAGCGCCCCGTAGCGGGCGCGGTCGAGTCCGGTCATTGCGCGTCCAATCGGCCGGGCGGGTGCTGCGACAGTCCGTGCACCTCGCGGGTACCGCGCAGCGGCACCAGCGAGACCCGCTGGGCCACACCGGGTTCGAAGCGCACCGCGGTGCCGGCCGGGATGTCGAGCCGGTAGCCGTGGGCGGCGGCGCGGTCGAAGTCCAGCGCGGCGTTGGCCTGCGGCAGGTGCACATGGCTGCCCACCTGCACCGGCCGGTCGCCGGTGTTGACGATGTCGAGGACCAGCCGCGGCGCGCCGGCGTTGAGCTCGATCGTGCCGTCGGCGTAGCGGATCTCGCCGGGGATCACCGGGCCGCTCACCGGATCGGGTGGTGGACGGTGACGAGCTTGGTGCCGTCCGGGAAGGTGGCCTCCACCTGGACCTCCTCGAGCATCTCCGGCACGCCCTCCATGACGTCGTCGCGGGTGAGCACCTCGCGGCCGCTGACCATGAGCTCGGCGACGGTGCGGCCGTCGCGGGCCCCCTCGAGCAGGTGGTCGGTGATCACCGCCACCGCCTCGGGATGGTTGAGCCGCAGCCCGCGCGCCCGCCGGCGCCGGGCCAGCTCGGCGGCGTAGGAGATGAGCAGCCGCTCCTGTTCATGCGGGGTCAGTCGCACGGCAACGCATCCTGTCACGACTGCGGCGACTCCGCAGCGCGTCCGCCCGGGCCCGGGTCACTGCGGCGGCAGGTTCTGCAGCCGCACCTGCGAACGCGCCACCAGCCGGCCGTCGTCGTCGGTGATGTCGATCTGCCACAGCTGCTGACGGCGGCCGCGGTGCACCGGGGTGGAGACCGCGGTGAGCACCCCGGCGCGGGTGGCGCGCAGGAAGTCGGTGTTGTTGTTCACGCCGACGACGCTGCCGCCGCCGTGCTCGGCCAGCCACAGGTGGCCGGAGACGCTGGCCAGACTCTCGGCGACGGCGGCGTACACCCCGCCGTGCACCAGCCCGAACGGTTGCAGCAGATGGTCGGCGACCGGCAGGGTGGCCCTGGTCCCGTCGGCGCTCATCTCGTGGTAGGTCAGCCCGAGGTGCTTGTCGAGCCCCCGGCTCAGTTCGGCGTCGTCGATGGTCACCCCACATGTATAGACCCCCGGCGCCGGCGGGGGAAAACGGTCGGGCCCCGCGCCGTGGCGACGCGGGGCCCGACCCGGGTGGACCGGCGGGTCACTGCAGCCCTCAGGACCCGGACCCGGTCCGGTTGGCTCGGTTCAGTTGAGCAGCACCCGGGCGGCCGGGCGGGTGGTCCCGCGCACCGGCAGCCCGAACGCGACGAACGCGTCCAGCACCGCCTGGCCGCGCCGCATGCCGACCAGCTCACCGGTCCCGGCCAGCAGCGTCACCTGGGTGACCGCCCCGACCACCGTGGTGCCGACGAGGTGCCACATCGAAGCGGTGCTCATCGCCCCGCCGCACAGCCGCTCCAGCCGGGCGAACAGCGGGGCCAGGGTGCGGTGGCTGCGGTGGGCGACCCAGGTGGCCAGCGCAGCCTCGCTGGGCAGCGTCACGATGCCGTCGCGGGCGGCGTTGACCACCCCGTGACGCCGGCCGGCGACGCACGGGTCGTCCGGCAGCGCCCGCACCACCGGGTCCTCGACGCCGACCCAGTCGACCGCGCCCTCGGAGTCGACGTGCACCCAGAGGTTCTCCAGTCCGGTGTCCCAGGCCCGGCCCTCCAGCGCCAGCAGCGGCACCACCCGCCCGACCACGGCGTGCGCCAGGGTGGCGGCGAGCTGCTGGGCGACCGCGGCGGGATTGCCGGTCTCGGCGACAGCCGCCTCGTACATGGTGCGCAGCCGGTCGGCGGTGAGCGCCTCGCGCAGCGGCCACCACCGCCGCCGGTACACGTCCGCCATGACCGCGACCCCGTAGACCCGCGGCGCCTCCGGACACAGCTCCCGCAGCCGCTGGGCGGAGTCGTGCAGCGGCAGCCGGCGCCGGATCGCCATCCCGGTGATGAGCGGGTCGTCGATCACAACGGTCATGGGCAACCTCCCCCGGAACGTCACTTAGGTTAGCCTTACTATAGTGACGCCCCGGCCCGGGGCCAGCGCATGTGACCGGACTCACATCGATTCGAGCCGGTCCAGGAACGCGCCGAGCGGGTTCGGACGTTGGACAGGGTGAGCTGATACGACGCCCGGTAGTACGCTGGACCTTATTGCGAGAGAGTGATTGGAAGATGGCCAAGTTGACCCGTCTAGGCGACCTGGAACGCGAGGTGATGGACCACCTCTGGGCGGCCGGTGAACCGCAAACGGTGCGCCAGGTGCACGAGGCACTGTCGGCTCGTCGGGAACTGGCGTACACCACGATCATGACCGTCCTGCAGCGGCTGGCGAAGAAGAACCTCGTGGTGCAGCACCGCGACGACCGCGCCCACCGCTACGCCCCCACCCACGGCCGCGACGAACTGGTCGCCGGCCTCATGGTCGATGCGCTCGACCAGGCCTCCGACTTCGACAGCCGGCAGGCCGCGCTGGTGCACTTCGTCGAGCGGGTGGGCGCGGACGAGGCCGCCGCGCTGCGGCGCGCGCTGGCCGAGCTGGAGGCCAAGCAGCAACGTGTGACCATGGGCCCTGGCGGTTCGGCAACCGCCTGAGGGACACTGTCGGGGTGTCCGCGCTGGCCTTCACGATCCTCGCGCTGCTGCTCGTCGCCCCGGTGCCGGCGATGCTGGCGCGGGCGAAGTGGCCGTTGCGGGCCCCGCGCGCGGCGATCGTGCTGTGGCAGTCCATCGCGCTGGCGGCGGTGCTGTCGGCGTTCTCCGCGGGCCTGGCCATCGCCAGCCGGTTGTTCCAGCCCGGTCCGGACGGCCGTCCGACCGGCAACATCATCAGCGAGATCGACACCCTGGGCTGGCCGCTGTGGTCGGCCTACGTCGCGGTGTTCGCCGCGACGCTGTTCATCGGCGCCCGGCTGATCGTCTCGGTGGTGCGGGTGGCGGTGGCCACCCGGCGGCGCCGGGCCCAGCACCGGATGATCGTCGATCTGGTCGGCACCCCGGGCCGGGGCCACCTGCGGGTGCTGGACCGGCCCGAGCCGCTGGCCTACTGCCTGCCCGGCCTGCGCAGCCGGGTGGTGGTCAGCGAGGGCACCTTCGACGCGCTCGGCGCCGACGAGATGGCCGCCATCCTCACCCACGAGCGCGCCCACCTGCGCGCCCGCCACGACCTGGTGCTGGAGATGTTCGCCGCGGTGCACGCGGCGTTCCCGCGGTTCGTGCGCAGCCGCAGCGCGCTGGACGCGGTGCGGCTGCTCATCGAGGCGCTCGCTGACGACAGCGCCCGCCGCGTCACCGGACCCACTCCCCTGGCCCGCGCCCTGGTGACCTGCGCGGCCGGTCCCACCCCGAAGGGGGCACTGGCCGCCGGCGGGCCGACCACGCTGGTGCGGGTACGCCGCCTGGCCGACGAGCCGAACAGCCCGCTGCTGGCCGCGGCGGCCTATCTCGCCGCCGCCGCGGTGCTGGTGGTGCCGACGGTCGCGGTCGCCGTGCCGTGGCTCACCGAGTTGCACCGGCTGTTCTTCACCTGACCCCGCCGATAGGCTCACCCGGGGACTCGACGGGGATGCGACCGGCGTCGCACCCGCGTGAAGACGAAAGGTTGCGATGAGCACTTCCGAAACCGCTGCGTCGAACCGGGCCGGCACGAACCCGGGCAGCACCAAGGCCCAGATCGGGGTGACCGGCCTGGCGGTGATGGGCTCCAACATCGCCCGCAACTTCGCCCGGCACGGCTACACCGTGGCGCTGCACAACCGCACCGTCGCCAAGACCGACGCGCTGATCGCCGAGCACGGCCACGAGGGCAACTTCATCCGCACCGAGACCATCCGGGAGTTCCTCGACGCGCTCGAGCGGCCGCGCCGGGTGTTGATCATGGTCAAGGCCGGGGCGGCCACCGACGCGGTGATCCGCGAGCTCGCCGACGCGATGGAGCCCGGCGACATCATCATCGACGGCGGCAACGCGCTCTACACCGACACCATCCGCCGCGAGCGCGAACTCGCCGAGCGCGGGCTGCACTTCGTCGGCGCCGGCATCTCCGGCGGCGAGGAGGGCGCGCTGAACGGGCCGGCCATCATGCCCGGCGGCCCCAAGGAGTCCTACGCCGCGCTGGGCGAGCTGTTGGAGACCATCTCCGCCCACGTCGACGGGGTGCCGTGCTGCACCCACATCGGCCCGGACGGCGCCGGGCACTTCGTCAAGATGGTGCACAACGGCATCGAGTACTCCGACATGCAGCTCATCGGCGAGGCCTACCAGCTGCTGCGCGACGGGCTCGGGATGACCGCCGGCCAGATCGCCGACGTGTTCACCGACTGGAACGCCGGCGAACTGGACAGCTTCCTGGTCGAGATCACCGCCGAGGTGCTGCGCCAGACCGACGCCAGGACCGGTAAGCCGCTGGTGGACGTGATCGTCGACGAGGCCGAGCAGAAGGGCACCGGCCGCTGGACCGTCAAGTCCGCGCTGGACCTCGGGGTGCCGGTGACCGGCATCGCCGAGGCCGTGTTCGCCCGGGCGTTGTCCGGCGCGGTCGCCCAGCGCCGGGCCGCCGCCGGGCTGGCGTCGGGCATCCTCGGCGCGCGGCCCACCGACACCGCGCGGTTCGTCGAGGACGTCCGCCGGGCGCTGTACGCGTCGAAGATCATCGCCTACGCCCAGGGCTTCAACCAGATCCAGGCCGGCAGCGCCGAGTACGGCTGGGACATCGACCCGGGCGCGTTGGCCACCATCTGGCGCGGCGGCTGCATCATCCGGGCCAAGTTCCTCAACCGGATCAAGGAGGCCTTCGACGCCGACCCGGCGCTGCCGACGCTGCTGGCCGCGCCGTACTTCCGCGACGCGGTGGAGGCCGGTATCGACAGCTGGCGGCGGGTCGTGATCACCGCCACCGAGCTGGGCATACCGGTGCCCGGGTTCGCCTCGGCACTGTCCTACTACGACGCGCTGCGCACCGAGCGGCTGCCGGCGGCGCTCATCCAGGGGCTGCGCGACTACTTCGGCGCGCACACCTACGGCCGCGTCGACGCCGAACCCGGCCGGAAGTTCCACACCCTGTGGAGCGGCGACCGCCGCGAAGTGCCGGCCTGATCCGGGAGGAGGTCCGGTGCGGTTCCTCAACGGTCACCTGCCGCCGTTCGACCTGACCTACAACGACGTCTTCCTGGTGCCGCAGCGCTCCGAGGTGGCGTCGCGGTTCGACGTCGACCTGTCCACGGTGGACGGTTCGGGCACCACCATCCCGATCGTGGTGGCCAACATGACCGCGGTGGCCGGCCGCCGGATGGCCGAGACGGTGGCCCGCCGCGGCGGACTGGTGGTGCTGCCGCAGGACCTGCCGGTGGAGGTGGTGCGCGCCACCGTGGAGTTCGTCAAGAGCCGCGACCTGGTGGTCGACACCCCGGTGACGCTGGACCCGCAGGACTCGGTGTCCGACGCGCTGGCGCTCATCCACAAACGCGCCCACGGCGCGGCGGTGGTGGTCGCCGACGGCCGCCCGGTCGGGCTGGTCACCGAGGCCGGCTGCGCCGGGGTGGACCGGTTCGCCCGGGTGCGGGAGGTGGCCACCGCCGACTTCGTCACCGCGCCGGTGGGCACCGATCCGCGCGAGGTGTTCGACCTGCTCGAGCACGCCCCGATCGACGTCGCGGTGATGACCCACCCGGACGGCACGCTGGCCGGGGTGCTCACCCGCACCGGGGCGCTGCGGGCCGGCATCTACACCCCGGCCGTGGACGCGCGGGGCCGGCTGCGCGTCGCGGCGGCGATCGGCATCAACGGCGACGTCGCCGCCAAGGCCGAGGCGCTGGCCGAGGCCGGGATCGACCTGCTGGTCATCGACACCGCCCACGGGCACCAGGCCCGGATGCTCGACGCCGTCGAGGCGGTGGCGGAGCTGTCGCTGGGCCTGCCGCTGGCGGCCGGCAACGTGGTGTCGGCCGAGGGCACCCGCGACCTGATCGAGGCCGGTGCCGGCATCGTCAAGGTCGGCGTCGGGCCGGGCGCGATGTGCACCACCCGGATGATGACCGGCGTGGGCCGCCCGCAGTTCTCCGCGGTACTCGAATGTGCTGCCGCGGCAAAGGAACTCGGAGCGCACGTATGGGCCGACGGCGGGGTGCGCCATCCCCGGGACGTGGCGCTGGCGCTGGCCGCCGGGGCGTCCAACGTGATGATCGGGTCCTGGTTCGCCGGCACCTACGAGTCCCCCGGCGACCTGCTGCGCGACCGCGACGGCAACCCCTACAAGGAGAGCTACGGGATGGCCTCCAAGCGGGCGGTGGCCGCCCGCACCGCCGGCGACAGCCCCTACGACCGGGCCCGCAAGGCACTGTTCGAGGAGGGCATCTCCACCTCGAAGATGGCGCTGGACCCGGACCGCGGCGGCGTGGAGGACCTCATCGACCACATCACCTCCGGGGTGCGCAGCGCCTGCACCTACGTCGGTGCCCGCACCCTGCCGGAGCTGCACGAGAAGGCGGTGCTCGGGGTGCAGTCCGGCGCCGGGTTCGCCGAGGGGCACCCGCTACCCACCGGCTGGTGACGGGTAGGCCAGCACCGGGCCGACCGGCCCGATCCCGACCCGGTCGCCGGCGGCGAGGGCGGACCGCCCCGGCGCGGTCGCGGTGAGTTCGGTGCCGTCGGCCAGCCGCAGCCGCAGTGCCGAGCGGGCGCCGTAGAACCGCACCGCGGTGACCGTCGCGGGCACCGACCCGCCGTCGGGCACGAGTTCCTCGGGCCGCACCACCACGGTGACCGGGCCGTCCGGCACCGGCAGCCGGGCCGGGTGCCGGCCCAGCGCGAACTCGACCTGCCCGGCCTGTGCCCGGCCGGCGAACTCCACGGTGGCGCCGACGAACCGGGCCGCGGCCAGGGTGGCCGGCCGGTGGTACACGTCGGCCGGCGGGCCGGCCTGGGCGACGGTGCCGTCGATGAGCAGCGCCACCTCGTCGGCCAACGACAACGCCTCGGCCTGGTCGTGGGTGACCAGCACCGCGGTGGTGCCGGTGGCCCGCAGCACCGCGGCGATGTCCTCGCGCACCCGCTCCCGCAGCCCGGCGTCCAGCGCGGCGAACGGCTCGTCGAGCAGCAGCACCGCCGGCCGGGCGGCCAGCGCCCGGGCCAGCGCCACCCGCTGCTGCTGCCCGCCGGACAACTGGTGCGGGCGGGCCCGTTCGAGGCCCTCCAGCCCGACCATGGCCAGCCAGTGCCGCACCACCCGGTCGGCCCGGGCCCGCTCGGCGCGGGGCAGCCCGAACGCGACGTTGCCGGCCACGTCCAGGTGCGGGAACAGCGCGCCCTCCTGCGGCATCAGCCCCACCCGGCGGCGGTGGGCCGGCAGCGAGCCGCCCGGCCCGGCCACCGGCCGGCCGCCGATGCGCACCTCACCGGTGTCCGGGTCGTCGAACCCGGCGATGATGCGCAGCAGGGTGGTCTTGCCGCAGCCGGACGGGCCGAGCACCGCGGTGATGGTGCCGGCCGGCACCACCAGGTCCACCCCGCGCAGCACCGGCCGGGACCCGAAGGCCTTGTGCAGCCCGGTGATCGCGACGCCGTCAGTCACTGCGCACCTGCCCGTCGCGGGTGCTCTGGCGGCCCAGCACGGCGGTGGGCAGCGCGGCGAACAGCACCAGCGCCGCCGCGTACGGCGCGGCGGCGGCGTAGTCGCTGACCGAGCTGTAGGTCCACAGCCGGGTGGCCAGCGTGTCGGTGCCGGTGGGACGCAGCAACAACGTCACCGGGAGCTCCTTCATACAGGTCAGCAGCACCAGGGCGGCCCCGGCCGCGATGCCGGGGGCGGCCCGGCGGGCGGTGACGGTGCGGAATGCGGCCACCGGGGAGCGGCCCAGCGAGCGGGCCACCTCCTCCAGCCGCACCGGCACCGCCTCGATCGCCGACCGCACCGAGCCGACCGCCAGCGGCACCAGCAGCACGGCGTAGGCCAGCACCAGCAGCGGGGCCCGCTGGTAGAACGGCCGCAGCAGCAGCACCCCCACCGACACCATGGCGATGCCGACCACGATCGCCGGCAGCCCGTGGGCCAGGTAGCTCGCCCCCTCCAACAGCCGGGTGGTGCGGCTGCGGAACCGGGCGGCGAGCAGCCCCAGCGGCACCGCGGCGACCGTGCACACCACCGCCGCGGCGGCCGACAGCCACACCGTCGCGATCAGCGCGTCGACGAGTTCACCGGCGTCCCAGCGCCGCACCCCGGCCAGCCGGAGCCAGCCGACGAGCTCGGCGGCCGGGGCGACCAGCGCGGCGGCCAGCACCGCCGCCGGGGCCAGCCAGGCCAGCGGCCACCACCGGCCCAGCCGGCCCAGCGGCGCCGGGCGCGGGGTGCCGCCGCCCACCCGGGCGGCGATGCGGCCGCGGGCCCGCGCCTCCGCGGCCACCAGCAGCACCGCGAACCCCAACAGCACCAGCGACAGCACCGCGGCGCGGGCCGGGTTGAAGCCGGACCGGTAGGCGCCGTAGATCACCCAGGTGAACGCCTCGTAGCGCATGGCCGCCACCGCGCCGAAGTCGCTGAGCACGTACAGCGCCACCAGCAGCGCCCCGGCGGTGACGGCGGTGCGCGCCTGCCGCAGCGTGATCCGCCATAGCACGGCCGGCGCGCCCATCCCGAGCGAGCGGGCCACCTCCTCCTGGGCGGGATCGACCCGGGACAGCGCCGCGGTCGTGGTCAGCAGCACGAACGGGTAGCCGACCAGGGTGAGCACCAGCGCCGCGCCCCAGAACCCGGACAGCCCCGGCAGCAGCGACACCCACAGATAGGCCAGCAGGTAGCTGGGCACGGCCAGCGGCAGGGTGAGCGCCACCGCCAGCGCCCGCCGGCCGGGCAGGTCGGTGCGGCACAGCAACAGCGCCAGGCCCGCCCCGAGCACCACACAGGCCGCGGTGACCACCACGACCAGTGCGGCCGAGCGTCCGATGAGCGCGGCGGTGCGGGGCTGGAACAGCTCGGCGACGACGAACCCGGCGCCGCGCTCCAGCGCGCGCTCGACGAGATACGCCAGCGGCAGCAGGGTGGCCGCCACGACCGCGGCCGCGGCGAGCACGAGCCCGGCCGGGGCGCGGCCGGTGGCGCGGGCGGTCAGCCGCACCGCGTCACTTGGTCAGCAGGCCGGTCTCGACCAGCAGTTCCTGGGTGGCCTCGAGATCCTTGAGCTGCGACAGGTCCACATCCGGCGGCTGCAGGTCCGCCAGCGGCGGCAGCCCGTCGCTCGCCGGCACCGACTCGACCAGCGGGTACTCGAAGGTCTCGGCGGCGAAGTACTCCTGCGCGGCGGGGCTGACCAGGTAGGCGGCCAGCCGCTGGGCCTGCTCCGGGTGCGGGGCGGACTTGAGCACCCCCACCCCGGCGACGTTGATCAGCCCGCCCGGGTCGCCCGGCGCCATGAACCGGTTGCGGGCCACCACCTCCTCGGCGCCCTTGGCGTCGATGAGCTCGTAGAGGTAGTAGTGGTTGACCAGGCCCAGGGCGATCTGGCCGGCGTCGACGGCGTCGCGGACCGCGACGTTGTTCTCGTAGGCGCGCGGCTCCTGCGCCTTGAAGGCGCGCAGCCACTCGGCCGCGCCCTCGTCGCCGCGCAGCACCCGCAGCCCGGTGACGAAGGCCTGCCAGGAGGCGTTGCTCGGGGCGAACCCGATCCGGCCCTTCCAGCGCGGGTCGAGCAGCCCGTCGATGGTGTCCGGCGGCTCGGGGGCCAGCTCCGGGTTGTAGACGATGACGCGGGCCCGGCCGGACACCCCGACCCAGGTGCCGTCGGCGGCGGAGTACTGCGCCGGCACCGCGGCCAGCGTCTCCGGGTCGATCGGGGCGAACAGCCCGGCCGCCGACACCGCGCCGAGCGCGCCGGCGTCCTGGGACAGGAACACGTCGGCCGGCGACCGGTCGCCCTCGGTGAGCAGCTGGGCGGCCAGCTCCCCCGACCCGGCGTAGCGGGCCTGCACCTCGATGCCGGTCTCCGCGCTGAACCGCTCCAGCAGCGGCGCGACGAGCTCCTCGCTGCGGCCGGAGTAGACCACCACCGTGCCGGGGTCGGCGGACGCGCCGCCGGTCTCCGGGGCGTCGGCGTCCGGGTCGCCGGAGCCGCCGCAGGCCACCAGCGCCGCGGCGGTGCCGACGGCGGCGACCAGCCCGGTGAGCCGGGAAATCGGAATCCTCATGTGCGCCTCTCCTCGCCGTGGGAACCGGGGTCGAACGTACCACCGGCGAAGTTAGGGCAGGCTGACTTCGGCGCAACCGTCCGGGTGAGACCGCCACGGCGGGCGTGCTGCCGTTACCATGGGGGCACCAAACACCAGACGAGCGAAAGGGAACCCGTGCCGCAGGCACCCCCGGTGATCGAGGGGGAATCCGCGGGCCTGGACGCGCAGCGACAGTCCCCCGAGCCGTCCGACGCGGAGCCTTCTTCTAAACGGCCGGGCCGCGCGCCCGGCGATCCGACGGTGAGGACGCGGTGAGCGTCGGCACCGTCCTGCTGTCCCTGCTGGCGATCGTGCTGTTGACCGCCGGCACCGCGGTGTTCGTCGCCGCGGAGTTCTCGCTGACCGCGCTGGAGCGCAGCACGGTCGAGGCCAACGCACGCCGGGGCGACCGGCGTGACCGGCTCGTCCGGCGCGCCCACCGCACCCTGTCCTTCCAGCTGTCCGGCGCGCAGGTCGGCATCTCCATCACCACGCTGGTCACCGGGTTCCTGGCCGAGCCGGTGGTGGCCCGGCTGCTGGCACCGCTGGTCGACGCGGCCGGCGTGCCGGACCGGTTCGCCGCCGGGCTCTCGCTGCTGCTGGCGGTGCTGATCGCCACCTCGCTGTCGATGATCTACGGCGAGCTGGTGCCCAAGAACCTGGCGGTGTCGCGGCCGGTGCCCACCGCGCGCGCGGTGGCCGGCCCGCAGCTGATGTTCTCCGCCCTGTTCACCCCGCTGATCAGGCTGACCAACGGCACCGCCAACTGGATCCTGCGCCGGCTGGGCATCGAACCGGCCGAGGAGCTGCGCTCGGCCCGCTCGGCCCAGGAACTGGTGTCGCTGGTGCGCAACTCGGCGCAGAGCGGGTCGCTGGACCCGGTGACCGCGCTGCTGGTGGACCGCTCGCTGCAGTTCGGCGACCGCACCGCCGAGGAGCTGATGACCCCGCGCTCGAAGATCGAGACGCTCGACGCCGCCGACACCGTCGCCGACCTCGTCGAGGCGGCCCGGCGCACCGGGTTCTCCCGGTTCCCGATCGTGCGCGGCGACCTCGACGAGACCATCGGCATGGTGCACGTCAAGCAGGTGTTCGAGGTGCCGCCGGACCGGCGCGACCGCACCCGGCTGGCCGGGCTGGCCCAGCCGGTGGTCAAGGTGCCCTCCACGCTCGACGGCGACGCGCTGATGACCCAGTTGCGGGCCAACGGCCTGCAGACCGCGCTGGTGGTCGACGAGTACGGCGGCACCGCCGGCATGGTGACCGTCGAGGACCTGATCGAGGAGCTCGTCGGCGACGTGCGCGACGAGCACGACGACGCCACCCCGGACGTGCTGCGGGCCGGACGCGGCTGGCGGGTGTCGGGGCTGCTGCGCATCGACGAGGTGGCCACCCGCACCGGGTTCCGCGCCCCCGAGGGCGACTACGAAACCATCGGCGGGCTGGTGCTGCAGGAGCTCGGCCACATCCCCACCGCCGGCGAGTCGGTGGAGCTCACCGCGTTCGAGCCGGACGGCCCGCTGGAGGACCCGGTGCGCTGGCGGGCCACCGTGGTGCAGATGGACGGCCGCCGCATCGACCTGCTGGAGCTGACCGAGCTGGGCCGGCGCAACGGCGGCCGGCGCACCCCCGAGGAGGTCTCCTGATGTTCGGCGACCTGTTCGGGGTGCTGCTCACCGCGCTGCTGCTCGGGCTGAACGCGTTCTTCGTGGCCGCCGAGTTCTCGCTCATCTCGGCCCGCCGGGACCGGCTGGAGGCGCTGGCCGAGCAGGGCAAGAAGCGGGCGGTGACGGTGATCCGGGCCGGCGAGCACCTGTCGCTGATGCTGGCCGGCTCCCAGCTGGGTATCACGATCTGCTCGATCCTGCTCGGCCGGGTCGGCGAGCCGGCGGTGGCGCACCTGCTGGAGTGGCCGTTCGCGCTGTTCGGGGTGCCCGACTCGGTGCGTCACACGGTGGCGTTCCTGCTGGCGCTGGCGATCGTGGTCACCCTGCACGTGCTGCTCGGCGAGATGGTGCCGAAGAACATCGCGATCGCCGGCCCGGAGTCGGCGGCGATGCTGCTGATCCCGGTCTACCTGGTCTACGTGCGGGCGGCCCGGCCGCTGATCGCGTTCTACAACTGGTGCGCCAACGCCACCCTGCGGCTGCTGCGGGTGGAGCCCAAGGACGAGCTGGACGTGACCGTCTCGACGGTGGAGCTGTCGGAGATGATCGCCGAGAGCGTCTCGGAGGGGCTGCTGGACCCCGAGGAGCACAGCCGGCTGACCCGGGCGCTGCAGATCCGCAACCGGGTGGTGGCCGACGTGGCGATGCCGCTGGCCGACATCTACGCGGTGCCGGCCGCCGCCGAGGGGTCCGGCCCGCGGGTCGGTGCGATCACCGCGGCGCTGGCCAAGACCGGCTACTCGCGGTTCCCGGTGGTCGACGCCGGCGGCGCCTACCTGGGCTACCTGCACATCAAGGACGTGCTGGCGTTCGCCGACGACCCGGAGGCGGTGCTGGACCTGTCGATGGTGCGGCCGCTGCCGGCGCTGCCGGCCACGCTGCCGCTGCCGGACGCGCTGAGCCGGATGCGGCGCAACAACGCGCACCTGGCGCTGGTCACCACCGACGGGGTGGTCACCGCGATGGTGGCGCTGGAGGACCTGGTCGAGGATCTGGTCGGCACCGTGCGGGACGGGACGCACCGTGTCTGAGCCGGTCCCGGACCGGACGGTGCTGGCCGAGGCGGACTGGCTCGCCCGCGCCGAGGCGCACCGGGACCGGGTGGAGCGGTTCCTGGCCGCCCATCCGCACCGCGGCACCACCGGCCGTCCGCACCCGGTGTGGGACTTCCTGTTCACCTACTACAGCCTCAAGCCGCGTCACCTGCGGCGCTGGCACCCCGGCTACGGGGTGGTGCTGGCCGGTCCGGCCGCGGACCGACTGGCCGGCCGGGGCGGCTACGTCGAGGTCGACGGCGGGGTGACGGTCGGCGCCGACCACCTGCTGGCCCGGCTGGACACGGTGCGGTTCGTACACCGGCTGCTGCGCGCCACCGCGTCCCGACCGCCCCGGCTGAACTGCTTCGGGCTGCACGAGTGGGCGATGGTGTACCGCACCGACGCGGTGCGGCACGGCCAGGTGCCGCTGCGGCTCGGTGCCGCCGGCACCGACGCGGTGGTGGAGTCGCTGCCGCTGCGCTGCACCCACTACGACGCCTACCGGTTCTTCACCCCCGCGGCGGTGCCCCGCAACGCCTGCCCGCTGAGCCGGTCCACCCAGGTCGACACCGAACAGCCGGGCTGTCTGCACGCCGGCATGGACCTGTACAAGTGGGCCGGCAAGCTGCTACCGCTGGTGGACTCCGACCTGCTGCTGGACTGCCTGGAGCTGGCCGCCCGGGCCCGCGCGCTGGACATGCGCGCCAGCCCCTACGACCTGCGCGCCTACGGGTTCGAGCCGGTCCAGATCGAGGACCCGGCCGGCCGCGCCGAGTACGTGCGGCTGCAGCAGGAGATCGCCGACGCCGCCGCGCCGCTGCGGGCCGCGCTGGCGCGGCGGTGTGAGCTGCTTCATGCCGCGGCCACCGCGGCGGCGGGCCCGGTCTGAGCGCTGTTACCGCTGGGTAAGCTGGATAGATGGCTGCGTGCCCGGTGCGCACGCAGCGGAAGACCGCGCCGGCTCCGGCGACGAGGACGGCCCACGCGCCGGCGGCGCGGCGAGCGGAGGAGGAACAATGACCGAACGCGTGACGGTGGGGAACCTGCGCGTGGCCCGGGTGCTGTACGACTTCATCACCAACGAGGCCCTGCCCGGCACGGGCGTGGACCCCGACAGCTTCTGGGCGGGTGTGGACAAGGTCGTCACCGATCTCACGCCGCGCAACCGGGAACTGCTCGCGCGTCGTGACGAGCTGCAGGCGCAGATCGACAAGTGGCACCGCCAGCGCGTCATCGAGCCGTTCGACCGGGACGCCTACAAGCAGTTCCTGACCGAGATCGGCTACCTGCTGCCGGAGCCGGAGGACTTCGCCATCACCACCACCGGGGTGGACCCGGAGATCGCCACCACCGCCGGCCCGCAGCTGGTGGTGCCGATCCTCAACGCGCGGTTCGCGCTGAACGCCGCGAACGCCCGCTGGGGGTCGCTCTACGACGCGCTGTACGGCACCGACGTCATCCCCGAGACCGACGGTGCCGAGAAGGGGTCGAGCTACAACAAGGTGCGCGGCGACAAGGTGATCGCCTACGCGCGCAACTTCCTCGACGAGGCGGCGCCGCTGGCGCAGGGCAGCTGGGCCGACGCCACCGGGCTGCGGATCGAGGACGGCCGGCTGGTCGTCGCGCTCGGCGAGCAGACCACCGGGCTGGCCGATGCGGACCAGTTCGTCGGCTACACCGGCAAGCTCGGCGACGCGGCCTGGTCGGTGCTGCTGCGCAACCACGGCCTGCACATCGAGATCCTCATCGACCCGTCCTCGCCGGTGGGCTCGACCGACAAAGCCGGCATCAAGGACGTGGTGCTGGAGTCGGCGGTCACCACGATCATGGACTTCGAGGACTCGGTGGCCGCCGTCGACGCCGAGGACAAGGTGCTCGGCTACCGCAACTGGCTGGGCCTGAACAAGGGTGACCTGGCCGAGGAGGTCACCAAGGACGGCCGCACCTTCACCCGCGTGCTCAACGGGGACCGCACCTACACCACCCCGGACGGGTCCGGTGAGTTCACCCTGCCCGGCCGCAGCCTGCTGTTCGTGCGCAACGTGGGTCACCTGATGACCAACGACGCCATCGTCGACGCCGAGGGCAACGAGGTGTTCGAGGGCATCATGGACGCCCTGTTCACCAGCCTGATCGCCATCCACGGGCTCAGGGCGAGCGAGGAGAACGGCCCGCTGGTCAACTCCCGCACCGGCTCGATCTACATCGTCAAGCCCAAGATGCACGGGCCCGACGAGGTGGCCTTCACCGTCGAGCTGTTCGGCCGGGTCGAGGACGTGCTCGGGCTGCCGCCGAAGACCCTCAAGGTCGGCATCATGGACGAGGAGCGCCGCACCTCGGTCAACCTCAAGGCCTGCATCAAGGAGGCCGCCGACCGCGTGGTGTTCATCAACACCGGCTTCCTGGACCGCACCGGCGACGAGATCCACACCTCGATGGAGGCCGGTCCGATGATCCGCAAGGGTGCGATGAAGAACACCACCTGGATCGCCGCCTACGAGGACCAGAACGTCGACATCGGCCTGGCCTGCGGGTTCTCCGGCAAAGCGCAGATCGGCAAGGGCATGTGGGCGATGACCGACCTGATGGCGGCCATGGTGGAGCAGAAGATCGGCCAGCCCAAGGCCGGCGCGACCACCGCGTGGGTGCCCTCGCCGACCGCGGCCACCCTGCACGCCATGCACTACCACCAGGTCGACGTGTTCGCCGTGCAGGCCGAGCTGGCCGGCAAGCGCCGCACCACCGTCGACGACCTGCTCACCATCCCGCTGGCCAAGGAGCTGGCCTGGTCGCCGGACGAGGTGCACGAGGAGGTGGACAACAACTGCCAGTCCATCCTCGGCTACGTGGTGCGCTGGATCGACCAGGGCATCGGCTGTTCGAAGGTGCCCGACATCCACAACGTCGCGCTCATGGAGGACCGCGCCACGCTGCGCATCTCCAGCCAGCTGCTGGCCAACTGGCTGCGCCACGGCGTGATCACCGAGGAGGACGTCAAGGCCAGCCTGCGCCGGATGGCCGCGGTGGTCGACGAGCAGAACGCCGGCGACCCGAAGTACCGGCCGATGGCGCCGGATCCGGACGCCAGCATCGCCTTCCAGGCCGCCCAGGACCTGATCCTGCAGGGCGCCGCGCAGCCCAACGGCTACACCGAGCCGATCCTGCACCGGCGCCGCCGGGAGTTCAAGGCGAAGGTGGGTGGCTGAGCTGCCGCAGGCTGGATGACGCGAGATGGGCAGGCACAGTCTCCCCGATCCCGACGACGAACCCCGCGGCGACGACTCGGCCCCCGAGCCGTTCTTCTCCGCCCCCGCCGGGGGCGCGGGGACGGCACGGCGCGGCCGGCACGCCCGGCCGGATCCCGACGACGAGTGGGACCCGGCCGAGTCGGTCCCCGGCGAGGAGCCCCCGGTCGGCTTCGAGGCCGGGCCGGCGCCGCAGACCCCGGCGCCGGCCCGGGCCGAGCGCCCCGCCGACCCCGGCGAGTGGACCGGTAGCCACCGTGCGGTCGACGCCGGGCGGCGCGGGGTCAGCCCCGCCGTCGTCGTGGCGCTGGTCGCCGTGGTGGTCGTCGTCGCGGGCGTGATCGTCTGGCAGTTCTTCGGCGACGCGCTGTCGAAGCGCAGCGACGTCGCGGCCGCCCGCTGCGTGGCCGGCGAGATCACCGTCGCGGTGGCCGCCGACCCGTCGATCGCCGGGCCGGTCGGCACGCTGGCGCAGCGCTACAACGAGTCGGCCGACCCGGTCGGCGACAAGTGCGTGCAGGTGGCGGTCACCCCGGCCGACTCCGGGCAGGTGCTCGACGGCTTCGGCGGCCGGTGGCCGGCCGACCTGGGCGGTAAGCCCGCCCTGTGGATCCCGGCCAGCACCGTCTCGGCGGCGCGGCTGGAGGCCCTCGCCGGCGCACAGACCGTCGACGACGCCCGCCCGCTGGTGCAGACCCCGGTGCTGCTGGCGGTGCGGCCGGAGCTGAAGCCGGCGCTGGGCGGCCGGGGCTGGGGCGACCTGCCCGAGCTGCAGCAGGATCCGGCCGGCATGGAGCGGCTCGGCCTGCCCGGCTGGGGCACGCTGCGGCTGGCGCTGCCGATGACCGGGGACGCCGACGCGACCCCCCTGGCGGCCGAGGCGGTGGCCGTCGCGGCCGCCCCGCCCGGTCAACCCGCCACCGCCGGGCTCGGCGCGGTGGCCCGGCTGATGTCCGGCCGGCCGGCACTGGCCGACGACACCGGCGACGCCGCGCTCGACGCGCTGGCCGACGCCGCCGGCCCGGACGGGCCGGTGCACGCGGTGGTCACCACCGAGCAGCGGCTGTTCCGGTGGGCCGCCGACCGGTCGGACGCCGCGGACGTGGTGGCCGCCTGGCTGCCGAGCGGGCCGGCCGCGGTCGCCGACTTCCCCACCGTGCTGCTCAACGGCGACTGGCTGGAGCGCGAGCAGATCACCGCGGCCAGCGAGTTCTCCCGGTTCATGCGCAAGCCCGAACAGCTCGCCGAGCTGGCCGCGGCCGGCTTCCGGGTCGAGGGTGCGGCGCCACCGGAGAGCCCGGTGGTCGATTTCCCGGCGCTGGCCGCGCCGCCGGCGGTCGGTGACGACGCGGTCCGGGTGACGCTGGCCGACGCGGTGAGCGCCCCGCGCGCCAACGCGGCGGTGACGCTCATGCTGGACCGCTCGATGCCCGAGCAGGAGGGCGCCGGCACACGGCTGGGCAATGTGGTGGGCGCACTCGCCGAACAGATCGGTCTGCTGCCGCCGAGCGCGGCGGTCGGGCTGTGGACGTTCGACGGGGTGGCCGGCCGCTCGGAGATCACGCTGGGCCCGCTGGCCGACCCGGTCGGCGAAAGCTCCCGCGCCGAGGCGCTGCGGCGCAGCCTGGAGGACCAGGCGCCGGCCTCCGGCGGCGCGGTGTCGTTCACCACGCTGCGCCTGGTCTACACCGACGCCACCGCCAACTACCGGGACGGCCAGGCCAACTCGGTGCTGGTGATCACCGCCGGGCCGCACACCGACCGCACCCTCGACGGCCCGGGGCTGCAGGAGTTCATCCGGCAGACCTTCGACCCGGCTCGGCCGATCGCGGTGAACGTCATCGACTTCGGCGACGACGCCGACCGCCCGGTCTGGGAGGAGGTCGCCCGGATCACCGGCGGCAGCTACCGCAACCTGCCCGGCAGCGACTCCCCCGAGCTGATCGCGGCGATCACCGCCGCCCTCGGTTAGGCCGCCAGCAGGCCCAGCGCGGCGCGGGTGAACTCCGCGGGCACCTCCAGCTGCGGGTAGTGCCCGATCCCGGGCAGTTCGGCCACCGCGGCGTGCGGGCGCAGCGCCCGCAGCCCGGCCAGCACGTCGCCGGTGGCGACCGGGTCCGCCAGCGCCCACAGGAAGCTCAGCGGCTTGGGCCAGTCCCGCACCGCGCCGTGCCAGCGCGGCGCGAACTCGACCCGCTCGCGCAGGTAGTGGATCAGCAGGTGGCCGATGCGGTGGCCGTCGTGGTGGGCCAGCAGCGCCCACTGCGCGGCGGCCTCGTCGGCCGACAGCGGGTGCGCGGGGCCGAACAGCCGGCCGAAGCCGCGGGCGAAGCGGCGCTCGTTGGTCAGCCGCGCGAACACCGGGCCGAGCGGGCTGCGCAGCAGCTTCTGGGCCGGGCGCAGGCTGGCCCGGTCCAGGATGACGCTGCCGTTGGTCAGCACCGCGGCGCGCAACTCGAACGGCAGCGCCCCGTCGAGGTCCCGGGCCAGCAGCTCGGTGGCCACCGAGGTGCCCATGTCGTGGGCGATCAGCAGCACCGGGCCGGCCGTCGTCTCCGCCACCACCCGCTCGACGATGTCGGCCTGCTCGAACAGGCTGTAGCGGTGCGGGCGCGGTTTGTCCGACAGCCCGAAGCCGAGGAAGTCCAGCGTCACCCAGGCCCGGTCGCCGAGTTCGGCCACCACCCCGCGGTAGTCGTAGCTGCTCGACGGAAAGCCGTGCAGCAGCAGGATCGTCGGCGCGGCCGGATCCCGGCCGGGTGCGTCGCGCACGAACACCCGCCCGGCCGGGGTGTCCAGCATGCGTCCCCCGGCCCGCCAGGCCGCGACCGGGTCGGGCAGCACCGGACTAGGCGTAGGACTCGACCGGCGGGCAGGAGCAGACCAGGTTGCGGTCGCCGTAGGCGCCGTCGATGCGCCGCACCGGCGGCCACACCTTCGGCCGCCGGCCCACCCCCAGCGGGTACGCCGCCTCCTCGCGGGTGTAGGGGTGGTTCCACTCCCCCGCGATCAGGCAGGCCGCGGTGTGCGGGGCGTTGCGCAGCGGGTTGTCGTCGACCGGCCACTCGCCCGACCCGACCCGGTCGATCTCGCGCCGGATGGCGATCATCGCGTCGCAGAACGCGTCGAGTTCCGCCAGGCTCTCGCTCTCGGTCGGCTCCACCATCAGCGTGCCCGACACCGGGAAGCTCATGGTCGGCGCGTGGAAGCCGTAGTCGGCCAGCCGCTTGGCCACGTCGTCGACGGTGACGCCGGTGGCCTTGGTGATCGGCCGTAGATCGAGGATGCACTCGTGGGCGACCATGCCGTTCTCGCCGGTGTAGAGCACCGGGAAGTACTCGTCGAGCCGGCGGGCGATGTAGTTGGCCGAGGCGATCGCGGTCAGGGTGGCCTGCCGCAGCCCGGCGGCGCCCATCATGCGCAGATACATCCAGGTGATCGGCAGGATCGACGCCGAGCCGTAGGGCGCGGCCGACACGGTGTGGGCGTCGCCGAGCTCCTCGGCCAGCGGGTGGCCGGGCAGGTACGGCGCCAGGTGCGCGCGCACCGCCACCGGGCCGACCCCGGGGCCGCCGCCGCCGTGCGGAATGCAGAACGTCTTGTGCAGGTTCAGGTGGCTCACGTCGCCGCCGAACCGGCCCGGCCGGGCCAGCCCGACCAGCGCGTTGAGGTTGGCGCCGTCGACGTAGACCTGCCCGCCGGCGTCGTGCACGGCCGCGCAGATGTCGGCCACGTCCTGCTCGTAGACGCCGTGGGTGGACGGGTAGGTGATCATCAGCGCGGCCAGCCGGTCGGCGTGTTCGGCGATCTTGGCGCGCAGGTCGTCGAGGTCGACGTCGCCGTTGGGCCGGCAGCCCACGACCACCACCCGCATGCCGGCCATCGCCGCCGACGCGGCGTTGGTGCCGTGCGCGCTGGACGGGATCAGGCACACGTCGCGCTGCGGCTCGCCGCGGTCGGCGTGGTAGGCGCGGATGGCCAGCAGCCCGGCGTACTCGCCCTGCGAGCCGGCGTTGGGCTGCAGCGACACCGCGTCGTAGCCGGTGACCGCGGTCAGCCAGGTCTGCAGGTCGGCGATCATCCGGCGCAGGCCCGGCGTGTCGGAGGCCGGCGCGAACGGGTGCTGGCGGGTGAACTCCGGCCAGGTGATGGGCTCCATCTCGGCGGCCGCGTTGAGCTTCATCGTGCACGAGCCGAGCGGGATCATGCTGCGGTCCAGCGCGATGTCCTTGTCGGCCAGGCTGCGCAGGTAGCGCATCATCTCGGTCTCGGTGCGGTACCGGGTGAAGGCCGGATGGGTCAGGAACGCCGAGGTGCGGGTGGCGATGTCGGGGCCGGCGAAGTCGGTGCCGGTCGGGGCGGCGCCGAAGGCCGCGAGCACCGCGGCGACGTGCTCGTCGGTGGTCGCCTCGTCGCAGGACACCGACACGTGGTCGGCGTCGACCAGCCAGATGTTGATGCCGCGCTGTTTGGCCGCGGCGCGCACCGCCTCGGCCCGGCCCGGCACCTCGGCCAGCACGGTGTCGAAGAACCGGTCGTGCACCACGGTCACCCCGGCCGCGGCCAGCCCGGCCGCCAGCGTGCGGGCGTGGCCGTGCACCCGCCGCGCGATCGCGGTCAGCCCCTCGGCGCCGTGGTAGCTGGCGTACATGGCGGCCATCACCGCCAGCAGCACCTGCGCGGTGCAGATGTTGCTGGTGGCCTTGTCGCGGCGGATGTGCTGCTCGCGGGTCTGCAGCGCCAGCCGGTAGGCCGGTGACCCGTCGGCGTCGACGGACACCCCGACCAGCCGGCCGGGCAGCTGGCGGGCGTGCCGGGTGTGCGCGGCCAGGTAGCCGGCGTGCGGGCCGCCGAAGCCCAGCGGCACCCCGAACCGCTGGGTGGTGCCGAACGCGACGTCCGCGCCGAGCTCGCCGGGCGGGGTGACGAGGGTCAGCGCCAGCAGGTCCGCACCCACCGCGACCAGTGCCCCGCGCTCGTGGGCCTGCTCGATCAGCGGTGCCCAGTCCACCAGCCGGCCCGAGGCACCCGGCAGCTGCACGATCACGCCGAAGAACTCGCCGTCGGGCAGCCCGGCGGTCAGGTCCGCGGTGACGATCTCGATGCCCAGCGGCTCGGCCCGGGTGGCCAGCACCGCGGCGGTCTGCGGGTACAGGTCGGTGTCGACGACGAGCCGGTTGAGCCGGCCCTTGGCGGCCCGGTGCATCAGCGTCATCGCCTCGGCCGCGGCGGTGGCCTCGTCGAGCATCGAGGCGTTGGCGAGCTCCAGCCCGGTCAGGTCGGCGACCATGGTCTGGAAGTTCAGCAGCGCCTCGAGCCGGCCCTGGCTGATCTCCGGCTGGTACGGGGTGTAGGCGGTGTACCAGGCCGGGTTCTCCAGGATGTTGCGGCGCAGCACCGCCGGGGTGACGGTGTCGAAGTAGCCCTGCCCGATCATCGACACCGCGACGGTGTTGGACTCGGCCAGTGCCCGCAGCTCGGCCAGCGCCTGCGCCTCGTCGACCGGTTCGGGCAGCGCGTCCAGGCCGGCGGCGCGGCCGTCGGCGCCGGGCGGCTCCAGGATCTGGGCGGGCAGCGCCTTGGCGGCCAGCTCGTCGAGCGAGGACACCCCGATGACGTCGAGCATGTGGGCCACGGCGGCCGCGTCGGGGCCGATGTGGCGGGCGGCGAACGACGGTTGGGTCTGGTCGGACACTTCGGATCTCCTGACACGCGAAAGGAACCGCTGCGGTTCCTCTCCCTCTGTCGTCGACCCGGATCCGGGCGCCTGAGAGATTCGGCGCCCGCTGCCTGTCGCACCGGGCGGCCTTTCCCCATGGGCGGGCGAGTCGGTGCTCGCCGCTTTCCAGAGGCATCGTGACCGTGCGCGGTCCTGGGGCCTGAGAGGTTGACGGAGAGGTGTTGCTCCTTCGGCGTCCGTGACTGGCGGCCACGGAACTCTCCCGCGCACGTGGCGATGCGGTTGTGAGTGTACTCGCTCGGCGCCGTCGCGCCGGGTCAGCCGATCTTGCGGTCGCGCTGCTTGCGCCGGGAGGCCAGCTCGTCCTCGGGCGCGGCGATGGACTCGCCGCCGTCGGCGCGTTCGCACGGGAAGTCCTTGATCACGCCGGTGAGTTCGCGCATGGCGCCGGAGACCGCGATGCCGAACACGCCCTGGCCGCCCTGCAGCAGGTCGACCACCTCCTCGGCGGAGGTGCACTCGTAGACGGTGGTGCCGTCGGAGAACAGGGTGATGTTGGCCAGGTCCTGCACGCCACGCTTGCGCAGGTGCTCGACGGCGATGCGGATGTTCTGCAGCGAGATGCCGGCGTCCAGTAGCCGCTTGACGATCTTGAGGACGAGGATGTCCTTGAACGAGTACAGCCGCTGGCTGCCGGAGCCGGCCGCGCTGCGGATCGACGGCACCACCAGCGACGTGCGCGCCCAGTAGTCCAGCTGCCGGTAGGTGATGCCGGCGATCTGGCAGACGCTCGGCCCCCGGTAGCCGACGAGTTCGTCGGGCACCCGGTCGTCAGGGAACAGACCCGGCTGCTCGGGCTCGGCCGGCGCGCCTCCGGCGGCGCTGCCGGTGGACAGGTCCAGCTGCTCCTGGCGTGGCGTGTCGCCCACTTGTCGAATCCTCTCGCCGTCGGTCCTGCCCACCGTGCGATGCGCCTGGCTGACCTGCGGCGTCATCCCCGGCCGGGCAAGCCCGAATGTGTCGAGCATACGCTTGTGCCGGGCCTTTTGGCGGGCCCGTTGTCACCAAAGTATGGCGATCGGATCGGTCCGCCCCGGATCGCGCGCCACGTGTGTCCGGGCAATGTTCCCGGTTAGAGACGCTTCCGTGATCTTGACCGCGGGGCGCCCGGCCCGGGCGGCCTAGGTGGCCTTGAAGTCGTCGGGCGAGACGCTGTCGAGGAACTCCCGGAACTTCTCGACCTCGTCCTCGCGGACCGCGCCGGCCGGTTCCTCGTCGGTCTCGTCGGGGATGACCAGCCCGGCCTCCTCGAGCACCCCCTCCTCGACGTAGATCGGCACGCCCATGCGCAGCGCGATCGCCACGGAGTCCGACGGGCGCGCCGACACCTTGATGTCCCGGTCGAACACCAGGTCGGCGTAGAAGGTGCCCTCCTGCAGGTCGACGATCCGCACTTCCTTCAACGAATGCCCAAGCGCGGTAATGACATCCTTGATCAGGTCGTGGGTGAGCGGCCGCGCCGGCTCGACCCCCTGCTGCTCGAGCACGATGGCCGCGGCCTCGGACTGCCCGATCCAGATCGGCAGGTACCGGTCGCCGGTCGTCTCGCGCAGCAGCAGCACCGGCTGATTCTGCGGTTGTTCCACGCGAATGCCGACCACACGAACCTCAGCCATCTGTGTCTGCCCTCCGCACCCGCTGTGTTTCAAGCCGTCCGGGACCGAGTCTAGTCCTCAGCGGTCGAGCACGTCGCGTACAGCGGATTTGACCAGCGCGGTGTGCAGTGTGATGGCCAGCGAGGCGACCTCGCGGGCCAGATCGTCGGCGCGGTCGCGCGCCCCGTCCCGGCCGGCCTTGCCCACCGGCCCGGCGATCTGGGCGATCAGGTCGGACTGCCGGTCGGCGGCCGAGCGGAACGCCCGCAGGTGCCGCGGCTCCACCCCGTAGTCGGCCAGCGCCCGGGCGCACTGGGCGATGACCACCGCGTGCTCGTCGAAGAATCCGGCCGGGCCGGGGCGGATCACCCCGGCCTTGACCAGGGCGTTGATCAGGTCCTCGTCCACCCCGGCGCGGGCCAGCAGGTCCTCGCGGGTGAGCCGGGCGGGGGTGGCCGGCACCGCCTGCCTCGGGTCGGCGTCCCGGGTGTCGGCGGTCGCGCCGTCCGGGCCCACCGGGGTGAGCCTGGGCGTGTACGGCGAGGCCGACAACTCCGGCAGCTGCCCGTCCGGCTGCGCGTCGAGCTGGGCCTTGATGACCTTCAGCGGCAGGTAGTGGTCGCGCTGCGCGGTCAGGATGTAGCGCAGCCGCGCGCAGTCGTAGGCGGTGAACCGGCGGTAGCCCGAAGCCGTGCGCATCGGCGTGACCAGCCCCTCCGATTCCAGGAACCGGATCTTGGAGATGGTCACGTCCGGGAAGTCCTCACGCAGCAGTTCCAGGACCGCCCCGATCGACATCCCGGTGAGCGCAGGGGTGTCGGGCTGGGTCATCGCGACCGGCTAACTCCCCGAACCGGAGTCGTCCGACTTGGGCCCGGTCAGGAACACCAGCCGGAACTTCCCGATCTGCACCTCGTCACCGTTGGCCAGCACCGCCGAGTCGACCGGCTCCCGGTTGACGTAGGTGCCGTTGAGGCTGCCGACGTCGACGACGTGGAACTCGCCGCCCTCCTTGCGGAACTCCGCGTGCCGGCGGCTGACCGTGACGTCGTCGAGGAAGATGTCGCTGTCGGGATGCCGGCCGGCGGAGGTCACCGGCTGGTCCAGCAGGAACCGGGAGCCCGCGTTCGGGCCGCGCTTGACGACGAGCAGCGCCGAACCCACGGGCAGCCCCTCGACACCGGTCACCGCACTCTCGGCGCCGGCCGCGGCCGGAGCGTCCAGCTCGCTGAGGAAGTCGGCCCGGAAGACCGACGTGGTCTCCACCGTGACCTCTTCCGGCGTCTGGTCCGGCCCCGAACTACTGTCCTTCTCCGTCACCCGCTGCTCCTCACTGGCTGCTGTGGCGAACCTGGATCGGCCCCCAGCCGCCGTTCGTCTCACGTCGACCGTACCGCGCGGTGGACACGCTTGGGTCCACCAACGCCGGATCCGCCGTTCGTCGGATCCGGGCCCCGGGCCGGTCGAACCGGTCGGGGTCAAACCCTAACAATTCCTCACTCGGAGATGGTCTCGCGGTAGGCATCCGCGTCGAGCAGCTCGTCGAGCGCCTCATCGAGATACCCCGGGTCGGCCTGCAGTTCGATCATCCAGCCCTCGCCGTACGGGTCGGCGTTGACCAGATCCGGGCTGCTCTCCAGATTCTCGTTGACCGCAATCACTTTCGCGGTCACCGGTGCGTACAGGTCGGACACCGACTTGGTGGACTCCACCTCGCCGAACGACTCGCCGGCGGTCACCTCGGCGTCGATCTCGGGCAACTGCACGAACACGACGTCACCGAGCGCGGACTGGGCGTAGTCGGTGATCCCGACGCGCACGGTGTTCTCGCCGGTGCGCTGCACCCACTCGTGCTCGCTGGTGTAGTACAGCTCGGACGGAATCTCGCTCACGTCGCTCCCTCGGGCTCGGCACGCTGATGCTGCTCAGTTGACGGGCTGAGCGTATTGGTGCGGTTTCGGTTGCCGCAAGGCGGTGACGTCGACCCGGTCCGCCTGCTCGATGACCATCGTGCCACCGACCCGCTCGACGGCGTCCATGGCGCCGCCGGGGATCGTCATGGCCGCCGCCAGGGTGGGCGGATCCCCAATGGCCAGAATCGAATACGGCGCCGACAGGGACACCCCGTCGACGATCAGCGCGCCGGGGGCGCCGGCCACCCAGGTGTCCACCCCCACCCGTACCGCCGCGTCGCCGCCGCGGATCTCGACGGCCTCGGCGCCGGCGGCGCGCAGTTCGTTGACGATGTCGAGCACGGTGTCCGGCGACACCCCGCCGGCGGCGTCGGTGACGGTGAGCGTCACCCCGGGGCCGGTGGCGGCCACCGTACCGATCATGATCGCCAGCGCGGCCAGCCGGGCCCGGGCGTTCTCGATGGCGGCCTGGTCGGAGCCGCCGGAGGCCTGCAGGTCGGCGAGTTCCTGCTGCAGCTCGGTCACCTCGGTGTTGAGTTCGGCCTCGCGGCGCTGCAGCGAGTCCAGCAGCACCAGCAGGTCGGCCGGCCGGGCGGTCTCCAACGCGTCGCCGGACTCGTTCTCCCGCACCTGGGTGACGATGGCCACCCCGAGCAGCAGGCACAGCAGCACCCCGAGCGTCCCGAACACCAGCCGGGAACCGCCGAGCGGCCGCCGTCGCGCCGCCGGCAGCTCGTGCCGGCCGTGTTCGTGCCGGTCGGGTTCGGGTGCGCGGTCGGTCATCTCAGGCCCCGAACAGCCGGCGCCGCAGCGCGGCGGCGTTGCCGAAGATGCGGATGCCGAGCACGACGATGATCGCGGTCGACAGCTGGGTGCCCACGCCGAGCTGATCGCCGAGGTAGACGATCAGCGCGGCGACGAGCACGTTGAACACGAACGACACCACGAACACCTTGGCGTCGAAGATCTTCTCCAGGTAGGCGCGCAGCCCGCCGAACACCGCGTCGAGCGCGGCGACCACCGCGATCGGCAGGTAGGGCTGGACCGCCTCCGGCACGTTGGGCTGGAAGATCAGGCCCAGCACGATGCCGACGAAGAGCGCTGCGATACCGATCATGGGTGTCCGACCATCTCCATTCAGGGTCCTGTCTGCTCGGCGAAATTGATCTCGCGGGGGGCGGCGGCCGGCACGGTCACGTCGTCGGCGGTGGCGACCTGCACACCGACGCCGTAGCCGGCCTCCAGCAGTCGCAGCCGCTGCAGGCCGGGGCTGCGTTCGAAGACGTCGGCCATCGCCCGGGGCGGGCCGATCGCCACGATCTCGTAGGGACTGCTGATCGGGCGGTTGTCGACCAGGATGCCGCCGCCGGCCTGGCGCAGCGTGACGTTGGGGCCGATGCGCACCCCGTCGACGGCGATGGCCTCGGCACCGGCCACCCACAGCGAGTTGACCACCAGCTGCAGGTCGCGGTCGAGGATGACCTGACGGCTGCCGGGCAGCCGCTGCTTGGACACGTCGGAAAGGTCCCGGGTGACGCCCGGGTCGGTGACGGTGACGGTCAGGCCTGGCCCGTGCAGCGCGGTGGCGCCGGCGGCCACCCCGGCGGCGTCCAGCTCCGCCAGCAGCTGCCGGCCCCGCACATCGCCCTCCAGCCGCTGGCGCCGCTCGGCGTCGACCTGCCCGGCCAGCTCGTCGCGGTGGGCGGCCGCCGCTTCGGCGTCGGCCGCGGCCGCGCGCACGCCCGCGGCCAGCGCCCGCTGGGTCTCCCGCGCCGCCGGCGCCAGCGACTTGGCCTGCGCGGCGGCGGCGGCGAAGACCACCGCGATGGCCAGCGCGGCCAGCAGCTGCCAGCCAAGCTCGGCGGCGCGGCCGCGGCGGCGCGGTTCGGCCGCGGCGGCCGCGTAGCCGGGGTCGAGATGCTCGTTGAGCAGCGACCGCAGCAGCGACGGCATGGGCAGCTTGGCCGGCCGTTCGGCGGCGTGGGTGTTCAGCCCGGCGTCGGGCTCGTAGCCGATGCGCAGCCGCGTCGGCTCGCGCCGGCCGCCGGGCCCGGTTGCGGTCATCGGGCGCCCACTCGGGGCATCCGGCGGACCACCAGGCCGACCTGGATCAGGTACAGCACCCCCGACCACAGGTACAGCGCCAACCCCCAGATCAGAAAGCCCCAGCCGCAGGCCAGCACCACCCGGCTCCACAACGCGTCGAACTGGCCGAGCAGCACCAGCGGGAACGCCGACATCAGCGCGAACGTGGCGGCCTTGCCCAGGTAGGTGACCGGCAGCGCGGGCAGCCCGCGGGAGCGCAGCACCGGCAGGGTGGCGGCCAGCACGGCGTCCCGGCCGACCAGCGTGGCCACCACCCACCACGGCACGATCCCGGCCAGCCCGAACGCGATCGGCACGGTGACCATGTAGACCCGGTCGACCAGGGGGTCCAGCAGTTCACCGAGCCGGGAGGACTGGTTGGCCATCAGCCGGGCGATCTTGCCGTCGGCCCAGTCCGAGACCCCACCGGCCATCAGCACCGCCACCGCCCAGCCGTAGGCGTGGGCGCCCAGCAACAGGTACAGGAACACCCCGACGAGCAGCAGGCGCAGCACCGACAGCACGTTGGGCACCGTGAACACGCGGTCGGCCACGACGCCCCTGGTGCTGGTCATGGCGTAAACCTAGCGGAACACCCCGGGCAGGTTCAGCGCCGACAGGGTGTCGTCCTGCAGCGGGTTGTCGTGGACCATGTAGGTCCAGGTCGAGGTGGGGCGGGCCAGCTTGGATAGGTCCACCCCGGGCTCGTCCTCGATGTTCTCGGCCGTCTCGAAGGTCTGCTGGGCGGCCTCGATGGCGTCGGCGGCCAGCGAGGTGAACGCATCGACGGCCATCCGGTGGAACTCGTCGAGCGGGTTCTGCCGGCCCAGCGCGCGCAGGTGGATGCTCTCCCGGATGTCGGCCAGGAAGGCCAGGTGGTCGGCCCAGCCGCGGTCGAGGTGGTAGAGCATGATCAGCCGGCAGATCCTGGACAGTTTCTCCTCGCCGAGCCGCTCGAGGAGTTCCTCGTAGCGCTTCGGCGCCAGCCTGGCCAGTTCCTCGCGGGCGGCGTCGGTGCGCAGCAGGGTGTCGCGGCGGTCGACGATGATGGCGCGCTGCTGGGCGATGAGCTGGTTGTAACGCCAGGTGTTGGCGTGCACGTCGAGCATCCGCCCCTCGGCCACCCGCTGGGCGTGGTCGAGCAGGCTCTTGGCCTTGGGGCTGAGGATGCGGCCGTTCTCGTCGGTCTCCATGGGCAGCTTGGCCGGGTCCAGGTGGGCCCGCACCACGTCGTCCTCCCAGGAGGCGAAGAACACCGACGAGCCCGGGTCACCCTGCCGGCCGGCGCGGCCGCGCAGCTGGTTGTCCAGCCGCTCGGTGTTGTGCCGGCCGGTGCCCACCACGTGCAGGCCGCCGAGCTCGGCGACCCGGTCGTGGTCGGCCTCGTCGGAGCCGCCGAGCCGGATGTCGGTGCCGCGGCCGGCCATCTGCGTGGACACCGTCACCGCACCGTGCTTACCGGCCTCGGCGATGACGGCGGCCTCCTCGGCGTCGTTCTTGGCGTTGAGCACCACCGCCGGGATGCCGCGCCGGACCAGCCGCTCGTGCAGCTCCTCGGACTCGGCGACGTCGTGGGTGCCGACCAGCACCGGCTGGCCGGTGGCGTGCACCTCGGCGATGTGCTCGACGATCGCGTCGTACTTGGCCGAGGCGGAGATGTAGACCCGGTCGTCCTCGTCGACCCGGATGTTGGGCTTGTTCGGCGGGATCGGCGACACCCCGAGCTTGTAGAACTGCCGCAGCTGCTCACCGGCGGCCAGCGCGGTGCCGGTCATACCGCACACCGTCGGGTAGCGGTTGATCAGCGCCTGCACGGTGATGGTGTCGAGCACCTCGCCGGTCTCGGTGGTCTCGATGCCCTCCTTGGCCTCCACCGCGGCCTGCAGCCCGTCCGGCCAGCGCTGCAGCTGCGCGATGCGGCCGCGGGAGGAGTTGATCAGGTGCACCTTGCCGTCGCGCACGATGTAGTGCACGTCGCGCTGCAGCAGCACGTGCGCGTGCAGGGCGACGTTGATCTCGGTCAGCGTGGTGCCGACGTGCTCCTCGGAGTACAGGTCGATGCCGCCGAGTGCGGCCTCGAGCTTGCGCGCCCCGGCCTCGGTGAGGTGGACGTTGCGGCCCTCCTCGTCGGTGGCGTAGTCGACGTCGGGTTCGAGGTCGCCGACCAGCCGCACGATCTCGGGCCGGATCTGCTCGCGGTGGGTGGTGCCGGCCAGCACCAGCGGTACCAGCGCCTCGTCGACGAGCACCGAGTCGGCCTCGTCGATCAGGGCGACGTCGGGGTCCGGCGAGACCAGGTCGGCCACGTCGGTGACGAGCTGGTCGCGCAGCACGTCGAAGCCGATCTCGTTGACCGAGGCGTAGCAGACGTCGCAGCGGTAGGCGGCCCGGCGCTCGTCGGGGGTGGAGTCGGCGGTGATCCAGCCGACGGTCAGGCCCATCGCCTCCAGCAGCGGGCCCATCCACTCGGCGTCGCGGCGGGCCAGGTAGTCGTTGATGGTGATGACGTGCACGTGCCGGCCGGCCAGCGCGTAGCCGGCCGCGGCGATCGCCCCGGACAGCGTCTTGCCCTCGCCGGTGGCCATCTCGACCACGTCGCCGGCCAGCATCCGCAGCGCGGCCAGCAGCTGCACGTCGAACGGGCGCAGCTTGGTGGTGCGCTCGGCGGCCTCGCGGGCGATCGCGAGGAACTGCGGGATGTCCGCCGACTCGGCCAGGTCGCGCAGGTCCAGCAGCTTGGCGGCCTTGCGCAGCTGTTCGTCGTCGAGCCCGGCGGCCTTGTCGTCGAACTCCGCCGACGCGCGGACCTGAGCCATGGACCGGTTCTGGTTCTTCTCGGTGGTGGCGCCGAGCAGCTTCCAGAACGCACTGAACCGACCTGGGGTACGGGTCTTGGACTTCGCCACACAAACACCGTACGCAAGGCCGCGGCACCGCCGCCGCCTACCGTGGTGGTCTACCGCGTGTCGGCGTCCTGCCCGGGGTGGGCTGCTGCGGTAGCTTGCGCTACGGCGGCGCCGCCGTGCCGAGGACCCGCCCGGAGAGTTCAGGAGTTTCGAGCCGTGGAGACGTTCACCCCGTCGATCGACTGGGGCAACGAGCTGGTGCCCTCACTGCTGTGGATCGGCAAGGCGTGGCTCATCAGCATGGTGTGCGTGGTGGTGATCTGCGTCCTGCTCGGCCGGTTCACCACCTGGGGCCGGCAGTTCTGGCGGATCACCGGCGACTACTTCAAGGGCCGCGCAAGCCTGCCGGTGTGGGGGCTGTTCGGGGCGCTGATGCTGTCGGTGGTGGCGTCGGTGCGGCTGGACGTGCTGCTGTCCTACTACGGCAACGACCTGTACTCCGCGCTGCAGGTGGCCTTCCAGGGCGCCGGCGCCGGCGACACCGCGGTGCGCGACTCGGGTGTGCACGGGTTCTGGTTCGCGATCCTGGTGTTCGCGGTGCTGGCCACCGTGCACGTGGTGCGCACCATGCTCGACATCTACCTGATGCAGCGGTTCATCATCCGCTGGCGGGTGTGGCTGACCGACCGGCTGACCGCCGACTGGCTGGACAAGAGCGCCTACTACCGGGCCCGGTTCGTCGACCGCCGGATCGACAACCCGGACCAGCGCATCCAGATGGACATCGACATCTTCACCACCGGCTACGGCAGCACCCCGAACCAGCCGTCCTACGGCACCTCGACGGTGCTGCTGTTCGGCGCGGTGTCGTCGGTGGCGTCGGTGCTGTCGTTCGCCGCGATCCTGTGGAACCTGTCCGGCGAACTGACCGTGCTGGGCATCACCATCCCCAAGGCGCTGTTCTTCATCGCGATCGCCTACGTGCTGATCGCCACCGTGATCGCGTTCTGGATCGGCCGGCCGCTGATCCGCTACAGCTTCCGCAACGAGGCCTACAACGCGGCGTTCCGCTACGCGCTGGTGCGGCTGCGCGACGCCGCCGAGGCGGTGGGCTTCTACCGCGGCGAGCGGGCCGAGCGGCTGGAGCTGTCCCGGCGGTTCGCCGAGGTGATCGCCAACTACCGCCGGTACGTGCGCCGCACCATCGGCTTCACCGGCTGGAACCTGACCGCCAGCCAGGCCATCAACCCGCTGCCGATCGTGGTGCAGGCGCCGCGGCTGTTCAGCGGCGAGATCGCGCTGGGCGCGGTGATGCAGTCCTCGACCGCGTTCGGTGCGATCCACGACGGGCTGTCGTTCTTCCGCAACGCCTACGACCAGTTCGCCGGCTACCGCGCGGCGATCATCCGTCTGCACGGGCTGGTGGAGGCCAACGAGACGGCCCGCCGGATGTCGACCATCGAGACCGAGCCGTGCCCGGAGGGCACCATCGAACTGCGCGGTGTGGAGGTGCGCACCCCGGACGGCGACCAGCTCATCGATCCCTTGGACCTGAAGCTGGAGCCGGGCGACACGCTGGTGATCACCGGCCGGTCGGGCGCCGGCAAGACCACGCTGCTGCGCAGCCTGGCGCAGCTGTGGCCGTACTGTTCGGGCACGCTGCGCCGGCCCGACGCGGCCAACGAGACGATGTTCCTGTCCCAGCTGCCGTACGTGCCGCTGGGCGATCTGCGGGCGGTGGTGTCCTACCCGGCCGCGCCCGGCGACATCCCGGACGAGGCGCTGCAGCAGGCGCTGCGCGACGTGGCGCTCGGGCACCTGACGCACCGGCTCGACGAGGTGGCCGACTGGGCCAAGGTGCTCTCCCCCGGCGAGCAGCAGCGGGTGGCGTTCGCGCGGATCCTGCTGACCCGGCCCAAGGCGGTCTTCCTCGACGAGTCGACCTCCGCGCTGGACGAGGGCCTGGAGTACCAGATGTACACGCTGGTACGGACCCGGCTGCCGCAGACCATCCTGGTCAGCGTCAGCCACCGGCCGACCGTCGAGCAACACCACGACCGGCAGCTGCACCTGCTCGGCGACGGGCGCTGGGAGCTCGGCCCGGTGCGCGACGAGCCCGCCCGGGTGTAGCCCCCGCTCCCCGCTCCGGCGAGTGTGCGGTTTCGTACGCGACACGCCGCGCGGGGCGTACCGGGTCGCACACTCGCGGCGGTCAAGGGCTGCCCGCTCCGGCCCCGCGCTACCTCCGCTGCGCCGCGTGCCGGCCGGCCCGGCGACCGAAGAACGAGCCCTCGCCCAGCTGGGTGCCGCTGGAGTAGCCCTTGCCGTCCTGGGCGATGTTGGACGCGCACGCCCCGGCGGCGTAGAGGCCCTCCACCACGCTGCCGTCCTCGCGCAGCACCTCCCCGTCGACGTTGGTGGCCAGCCCGCCCAGGGTGAACCCGGCGTACATCGCCTTGCCCAGCGACAGGTCGAACGCCCCCCACGGGCCCTGGTCCTGCGGGGCCAGGAACTCCGGCGACTTGTGGAAGTCGGGGTCCTCGCCCTTGGCGGCGTACTCGTTGTACCGGTTGAGGGTGGCCACCAGGTTGCCCTCCGGGATGCCCAGCGCGGCCTCCATCTCCTCGACGGTCTCCCAGCCGTCGATGAGCGGCACCAGCGGCACCTGCGGCCGTTCCAGGTGGGCCTCGTCGACGATCAGGTAGGCCACGCAGTCGGGCTGTTCCATCACGAAGCCCGAGGTGCGGGAGTGGTAGGAGTCCTCGGCGACGAACCGCTGCCCGAGCTTGTTGACGATGATGCCGGTGAGCAGGATCGACGGCGGATAGGCCGGGGCGGTCAGGAACGCCTGGTCCATGTGCTTGGTGGCGCCGCCGGCCGACACACCGAGCCGGATGCCCAGCCCGTCGTCGTAGGTGTTGCCCAGCACGAACGGCTTCTCGGCGAGCTTCGGGGTGTAGCGGGCCACCATGTCGGGGTTCATCACGAACCCGCCGGCGGCGATCACCACGGCCTTGGCCCGGATGAAGCCGGTCTCGTCGAACCGCTTCCAGGCCACCCCGACCACCCGGTCGCCGTCGACCACGAGCTGGGTGGCGCCGGTCTCGTAGCGGATCTGCACGCCGAGCTTCTCGGCCCGCTTGACCAGCAGGTCGACCACCATCGCCGCGCCCTCGGTGTCACCGGGCACCGGCACCTTGTGGCCGCGCGGCGCGGGCTTGGCGAGGTTCTTGTACGGCCAGACCTTCTCGTTGCCGGTGTACATCAGCCCCTCGGTGTTGGGCTGGATGACGGCCTTCTCCGGGTAGTAGCTGCGTTCGAACTGGAAGCCGAGGCCCTCGAGCCAGTGGAAGTGCTCGACGCTGCCCTCGCAGTAGGCGCGGATCTTGTCGTGCTCGGGCTCCCGCGACACCGCGACGAGGTACTTGTACATCTCCTCGGGGGTGTCGTGGTGGCCGGTGGCCTCCTGCACCGGGGTGCCGCCGCCGAGGTAGAAGTGCCCACCGGCCATCGCGGTGGTGCCGCCGGCCGCTGCGGCGCGCTCCAGCACCAGCACGTCGGCGCCGTGCTCGGCGGCGCTGACGGCCGCGCAGCCGCCGGCGATGCCGAAGCCGATCACCACCACGTCGACCTCGTCCGACCAGGCGGTGACGTCGGCGGCGTTGACGGTGTCGGGGATGTCGGTGGTCACTGCTGCTCCTGTTTGATCTGGTCGAACAAGGCCCGCACGGCGGGCGGGACGACGGCGTATTCCAGGTAGGGCACCCCGGCCTCGGGGTTGGCGACGTAGGCGAAGCGCATCCCGCCGGGCATCAGCCCCTCGGTGACGATCTCCGCCCCGTGCCGCACCGCGTCGGCCAGTGCGGCGTCGAGCGCCGCGGCGTCGGGCAGCTCGCGGCAGATGTGGTGCAGGCCCGGGCCGTTGGCGGCGAGGAACTCGGCGTAGATGCTGTCCCCGCGGACCGGGGCGATGAGCTCGAGCTGGGTGTCGCCGGCGTAGCTGAGCGCGATGTCGGCGACGAAGTCGGCGGGCCGGCCCCGGTGGGTGCAGGTGTCCGGGGCGAAGTGCACGCCCGGCAGCCGCATCCACTTCCGGGCGCCGAGCAGCCCGGACAGCACCTGCTCGGTGGCGTCCAGGTCGGCGGTCACCCAGGCGATCTGGACAGGTGTCTGGTGCGGCATCGCCATGAGGATAGCCCCGGCGGTGCCGGAAATCTAGAACAGGTTCTAGTTGGCGGGTGCGACAGGATCGACCGTCGCGGCGGTGGCGCGCACCACCTCGGCGTTGATCTGCTCGTTGGTGGCGTGCCAGCTCACCGCGGCCGGGAACTGGCCCCAGGTGGAGTTGAACATCCCGACGATCACCGCGCGGCCGTCCTCGGTGAGGGTGTAGACCGGACCGCCCGAGTCGCCCTTCTGGCTCACCACACCGTTGGCCATGGTGAACCAGCCGTTGTTGACCGACTGGATGGTGCCGCAGCTCTCCCCGGTGACCATCCCGAAGTGGCACACCGGCATCCCGACGGCCGGGGCGACACCGGCGTCCTCGACGAGCTCGCGACCGGTGGGCAGTGCCGGGGCGATCACCACGTGCGGGGCCAGCTCGATCGTCTCCCAGTCGGAGATGACGTGGTCGGTGGTGACGGTGGAGCCGTCGGGGGTGTTGTCCTGGAACATCAGCTGGGTGCCGATGAAGTTGCCGGACCGGTCGGTGACCGGCCCGGTGCCGCGGCAGTGCCCGGCGGTGTAGGCCACCCGCCGGACCGGATCGATGTAGCCGAGCGTGCAGGAAACGGTGTTCTGGTGGATCTCCATGCCGGGGTACACCGGCACGGCCGGCTGGGCATGGGCCGGTTCCGTCGCGAACAGCAGTGCCGCCAGCGGCGCCGCCGCCGTCACGAGGACACGAATCCAACGGGAACGCACGCGGGCCTCCGATCCGTGACGAGGTGAAAGGGTCGTTGCGCCCGGTACTTCGGCGCCGGAGACCGTTTCGTTACACCCCCGTGCGTGCCCCGTGACGGGCCCGCGGGTCCCGGATCAGGAGTCGAAGCCCAGCCCCAGCGCGTCGAGCGTGCGCAGCAGCAGGTTGCGCCGCCCGCGATTGTGGTCGGCCCGGTCCAGCGACCACCGGGTGGCCTGAATGCCGATGCTGGCCAACGGTTCCGGCGGAAACGGCACCGGCCGCCGGCGCACCATCTCCAGCCGGGTGCGCTCGGTGTCGGCGCCGTCGAGCAGGTCCAGGCACACGTCCGCGGCGAACCGCGCCGCCCCCACCCCCAGCCCGGTGAACCCGTTGACGTAGGCCACCCGGTTGTCCCGGGCCAGCCCCCAGTGCGCGCAGAACCGGGTGTTGGTGTCGATCGCCCCGGCCCAGCGGTGGGTGAACCGGACGTCGTCGAGCTGCGGGAAGGTGATGAAGAAATGCCGCGCCAGCCGTTCGAAGGAGGCCCGCCGGTCCTCGTAGCGCTCGTCGACACGGCGGCCGAAGTGGTAGATCGCGTCGTAGCCGCCCCACACGATCCGGTTGTCGGCGGTCAGCCGGTAGTAGTGGAACTGGTTGCCGCAGTCCGAAATGCCCTGCCGGCCGCGCCAGCCGATGCGGTCGAGCTGCGCCTCGGTCAGCGGCTCGGTGGCCAGCACGTAGTCGTAGACCGGCACGGTGTGCCAGCGGTTGCGGCGCAGCAGGCTGGGGAACACGTTGGTGGCCAGCACCGCCTGGTGGGCGGTGACGACGCCGTCGCCGGCCGGGACGCGCAGCGCCGCCCCGCCGGACTCCACCCGCCGGGCCGGGCTGTGCTCGTAGATCCGCACCCCGGCCGCGGTGCAGGCGCGGGCCAGTTCGACGGCGAGCTTGGCCGGGTGCACGATCGCACAGGACTCCCGCGCGAACAGCCCGGCCAGGTAGGTCGGCGAGTGCACCTCGTCGCGGATCTCGGTGAGCCCGAGGAACTCCCCCTCCCCGTCCGCGGCGGCCTCGCGCAGCCACGCCACCTGGTGCGGTTCGGTGGCCACCGACAGGGTGCCGGTGCGCTCCCAGTCGACGTCCAGGCCGAGCCGGGTGATGTCGGCCTGCATGCCGTCGAGGTTGGCCTGGCCGAGCTCGGCGAGCCGGTCGTACTCGTCGGGCCAGCGGGCCTTGCCGTTGGCCGCGCCGTGGGTCAGGCTCGCCTCCACGAACCCGCCGTTACGGCCGGAGGCGGCCCAGCCCACCCGGTGGCTGTCGATGAGCACGATGCGGCGGCCCGGGTCGCGCTCGGCGGCGTGCAGGGCCGTCCACAGCCCGGTGTAGCCGGCGCCGACGACGAGCAGGTCGGCGCTGACCGGGCCGGTCAGCCGCGGGTAGTCGGGCCGGGCGATGTCGTCCAGCCACATCGAGCCGAGCTTGGTTGTCGCCAGGGACCGGTCGACCAGGTCGCGGTCGACCGGCGCGTCGAACACCGTCTGCACACCGGGAGGGTACGTGCTCGGCGGCCGGTCTGCCCAGGCGGTTTTCTCAGGACACCGACTCGGCGCGGGCCGGCCGCCAGCCGGGCGGGCCGAAAATGTAGCCGAGCCGTTCCTTCCAGCCGCGTACGGCGCGCACGTCGCGGTAGATCGAGACGTACTCGTGGGTCTCGAGCTTCCACGGGTTGTAGGTGTCGACGGGTTTGGTCAGCCCGTAGTGCGGCCGGTACAGCTCCGGCTGGAAGGTGCCGAACAGCCGGTCCCAGACGATCAGGATGCCGCCGTAGTTCTTGTCCAGGTACTCCGGGTCGCGGCCGTGGTGCACCCGGTGGTGCGACGGGGTGTTGAAGACGAACTCGATGGGCCGCGGCAGCTTGTCGATCCGCTCGGTGTGGATCCAGAACTGGTAGATCAGGCTGATCGAGAAGCTGAAGAACACCAGCCACGGCGGCACCCCGAGCAGCGGCAGCGGCAGCCACACCAGCAGCTCCCCGCTGTTGTTCCACTTCTGCCGCAGCGCGGTGGCGAAGTTGAAGTACTCGCTGGAGTGGTGTGCCTGGTGGGTGGCCCACACCACCCGGACCCGGTGCGCCATCCGGTGGTAGAGGTAGTAGCCCAGATCCACCCCGACCAGCGCGATCACCCAGGTGTACCAGCGGTCGGCGGGCAGGTGCCAGGGCGCGACGTAGGCGTAGACCGCCGCGTAGAGCAGCAGCCCGAGCAGCTTCCAGGTCGCCAGCGTGAAGATGGACACGACACCCATCGACAGGCTCGCCCAGGCGTCGCGGGTGCGGTACACGCCCGCCGGCGGGCGGCCGTTTTCGTCGAGGTCGGCGAGCCGGCGCGCCGCGGCCCATTCGATGGCCAGCAGCAGCAGGAAGAACGGGATCGCATACAGCACGGGTTCGCGCATCGCGGAGGGCAGCACGTCGTGCATTGTGCACCCCGCCGGTGAACGCGTTCCAGCAGCCCGCCGGCTACCGGAAACTGAGCACGTCGTCGCCCCAGACCGGGCGGATGTGGGCATCGACGTCGTCGACGACGCGGTCCTCGGCGCCGATGAGCAGGCAGGGCCGCGCGTCGGTGTCGTAGGGCGGCCAGGACGGCGTGCCGGCCGGGCCGGCCGGTTCGCCGCGCACCGCGAAGTTGATCCAGCGGGTGCGCATCCGGCGGGACACCTCGCGGCCGGTCCGCAGCCCGCCGAGCTTGAAGGTGGGGTCCCTCGGCCCCATGACGAGGTTGCCCCACACGTACGGCAGTTCGGTGGCGTGCGCGGCGCCGAGCCCGAGCAGCCGCAGCAGCGGGGTGAACCAGTCGAACCGGTACAGGTACACCGGCGCGACCCGCAGGTGCCCCTCGGCGAACCACACCGACGGCATCCGGAACCCGATGTCGCGGGCCACCCCGAGGCCGTGGATGCGGCGCCGGCGCCGGTAGGCGGCCTCGATCTCGGCCTCGCTGGGCAGCGGCAGGTCGGGCCGCTCGGCCGCGATGTTGGCGAACATGGTGCGCACCGCCTCCGGGGTGACCGGCATCAGCGGCGAACGCATGAACCGGAACAGCGAGGCCTCGTGCTTGTTGGTGCCGATGATCAGCGGCACCGGGTGGGTGCGGCCCTCCCGGGCCAGTTTCACCGGGTAGTCCGGGACGATGTCGCCGTCGACGATGGGCGCGAACGCCAGCGTGCCCGGCGTGCGCTTGGGGACGTCGTCGAAGACGTGCTTGCTGGCGGCGACGATGGCCGACACCGGCAGCTCGGGCAACCGGTCGACGTCGTCGCGGCCGAGGCCGAGGTGGCCGAGGAACTGTTCGGCCACCCGCACCGCCCGCTCGGTGGAGTACACGGAGGTGGCCGGCGAGCTCTGCGCGATGGCGCGCTGGAACAGGCCCTCGGCGGCGGGGCTGGCCAGCAGCGTGGTGACGATCCCGCCGCCGGCGGACTCGCCGAACAGGGTGACCCGGTCCGGGTCGCCGCCGAACTCGGCGATGTTGTCGCGGACCCACTGCAGCGCGAAGATCACGTCGCGCAGCCCGACGTTGGTGTCGAACGGGCGCCGGCCGCTGCTGAGCGCGGTCAGCTCGAGGAACCCGAAGGCGCCGAGCCGGTAGTTGAGGGTGACCACCACGACCTCGCCGCTGCGGGCCAGTTCGCGGCCGCGGTAGAGCGACTGGCTGGCCGCGCCGATGACGTAGGCGCCGCCGTGCACCCAGACCAGCACCGGCTTGCCGGCACCGGGGCGGGTGTCCGACGAGGCCCACACGTTCAGCCGCAGGCAGTCGTCGCCCTGCGGCGCGCCGAGGTCGATGGGCAGCCGCGGGTCCACCGGCTGCGGGCAGGCCGGCCCCACCCGGGTGGCGTCGGCGGGCTCCCGCCACGGCTGCGGCGGTCGCGGGGCGCGCCAGCGCAGCTCGCCCACCGGCGGCGCGGCGTAGCGGATCCCCCGCCAGACCTTCACGGTGCCGTCGTCGGTGCCGCGGACCGGTCCGTAGGTGGTGCGTGCCTCGACGATCATGTCCCCACGCTACTGCGGGCGGCGGCCGGCCCGCCCGGCCCTGCGACACAGGTCACCGCCGGTTACGTTGATGCGGTGCGCAAGTGGGTGCTGCTCGCCGCGGCGATCACCACCGAGGTGAGCGGGACGCTGGCGCTGCGCGCCTCCCACGACCACCGGGCCTGGCTGCTGCTGACGGTGGCCGGGTACGTGGCGTCGATGCTGCTGCTGACCGCGGTGCTGCGGATCGGCGTGCCGGTCGGGGTGGCCTACGGCATCTGGGGCGCGTGCGGCACGGCGGCCACCGCGGTGCTGGCGGCGGTGCTGTTCGGCGACCCGTTCACCTGGCCGGTCGTGGCGGGCATCGGGCTGATCGTCGCCGGGGTGCTGCTGGTGGAGTTCGGCTCGCACCCGGCCGGCGGGGCGGTGCCCGGAAAGGTGCCGCGGTGATGTGGCTGGCGCTGGCCGGGGCGATCCTGGTCGAGGTGGCGGCGACGCTGGCGCTGCGCGCCTCGGAGGGGTTGCGGCGCCGGGCCTGGATCGTGCCGGTGGTGGCCGGCTACGCGGTGTCGTTCTGGCTGCTGTGGCTGACGCTGCGGTTGGGCATGCCGGTGGGCATCGCCTACGGGGTGTGGACGGCCTGCGGGGTGGCGCTGGTGGCGGTGGTGGCCCGGGTGCTGTTCGCCGATCCGCTGACGCCGCGGATGGTGGCGGGGATCGCGCTGATCGCCGCCGGGGTGCTGATGATCGAGGTGCTCGGCCTGCCGCACTGAGCCGGCCGCACCGAGCCGGTCGGGGGTGCGCGGGCCGGGTCCGGCCGGGATGATGGCGGGATGACCGAACCGGCCGCATCGCTGGTCGAGCTGGCCCACCGGTACGGGGTGGCCACCGAGTACGAGGACTGGCGGCACCGCCGGGTGCCGGTGCCGGCGGCGACGCTGGTGGCGGTGCTGGCGGCGCTGGGGGTGGCGGCCGGCACCGAGGAGCAGCGCGCCGCCGCGCTGGCCGAGCACGAGCGCGCCCACTGGCGCCGCCCGCTGCCGCCGACCGTGGTGGCCCGGGCCGGCGCCCCGACCCCGGTGTGGGTGCACGTCACCCACGGCGACCCGGTGCGGGTGTGGGTGGAACTGGAGGACGGCGGGGTGCGCGACGGGCTGCGCCAGCTGGAGCACCTCACCCCGCCGTTCGCGCTGGGCGACCGGCTGGTCGGCGAGGCCGCCTTCGAACTGCCCGCGGACCTGCCGGCCGGCTACCACCGGCTGCACATGCGCTCCCCGGACACCGCCGCGGCGGCGACGCTGATCGTCACCCCGTCCCGGCTGCCGGTGCCGGCACGGCTGGACGGCCGGCGGGCCTGGGGCCCGGCCGTGCAGCTCTACAGCGTGCGTTCGGAACGCTCGTGGGGGCTCGGCGATCTGACCGACCTGGCCGATCTGGCGGTCTGGTCGGCCCGCTACGGCGCGGACTACCTGCTGGTCAACCCGCTGCACGCGGCCGCCCCGGTGTGCCCGATGGAGCCGTCGCCGTACCTGCCCACCTCGCGGCGCTACGTCAACCCGCTGTACCTGCGCCCCGAGGCGGTGCCCGAGTTCGCCGACATCGCCGGCCGCAAGCGGATCCGGGCCGCGCGGCGGGCGGTGCAGGCCGCCGCCGCGCGCTCCGGGGTGATCGACCGGGACGGCGCGTGGCGGGCCAAGCGGGCCGTGCTGCGGGCGCTGCACCGGCTGCCCCGCTCGGCGGGCCGGGAGCTGGCCTACGCCGCCTACCGCGACCGGGAGGGGGCGGCACTGGACGATTTCGCCACCTGGTGTGCGCTGGCCGAGCGGTTCGGCCCGGACTGGCGGCGCTGGCCGGCCGAGCTGCGGCACCCGCGCAGCCCGGCGGTGGCGGCGTTCGCGGCCCGCCATCCGCGCCGGGTGGACTTCCACCGCTGGTGTCAGTGGCAGCTCGACGAGCAGCTGGCCGCCGCGCAGTCGGCCGCGCTGCGGGCCGGGATGGCGCTGGGGGTCATGGCCGACCTGGCGGTCGGGGTGGATCCGGGCGGGGCCGACGCGTGGGCGCTGCAGGAGGTGCTGGCCCGGGGGGTGACCGCCGGCGCCCCGCCGGACGAGTTCAACCAGCTCGGCCAGGACTGGTCGCAGCCGCCGTGGCGGCCGGACCGGCTGGTCGAGTGCGGCTACGCCCCGTTCCGGGCGCTGGTGCGGGCGGTGCTGCGGCACGCCGGCGGGGTGCGCATCGACCACATCATCGGGCTGTTCCGGCTGTGGTGGATCCCCGCCGGGTGCTCCCCCGCCGACGGCACCTACGTCCGCTACGACCACGAGGCGCTGGTGGGCATCGTGGTGCTGGAGGCCGCCCGCGCGGGTGCGCTCGTGGTCGGCGAGGACCTGGGCACCGTCGAGCCGTGGGTGCGCGACTGGCTGGCCGACCGGGGGGTGATCGGCACCTCGATCCTGTGGTTCGAGGCCGACGGCGACGGCAACCCGCTGCCGGCCGAGTGCTGGCGGACGGCCTGCCTGTCGGCGGTGACCACCCACGACCTGCCGCCCACCCGGGGCTACCTGGCCGGCGAGCACGTGCGGCTGCGGGAGCGGCTGGGGCTGCTGGCCCGGCCGACGGCCGAGGAACTGGCCGACGACCGGGCCTGGCAGGACGCCTGGCTGGCCGAGCTGCGCCGGGTGGGGCTGCTCGGCGACGAGCCGGACCCGGATCCCGACGCGGTGGTGACCGCGCTGCACCGCTATCTGGGCCGCACCCCGTCGCGGCTGCTGGGCGTGTCGCTGGCCGACGCGGTCGGCGAGGTGCGCACCCAGAACCAGCCCGGCACCACCGACGAGTACCCGAACTGGCGGGTGCCGCTGGCCGGGCCGGACGGCCGGCCGCTGCTGCTCGAGCAGGTGTTCACCGATCCGCGGGCCACCGCGCTGGCGGAGGTGATGGCCGCCGCGGTGCGCGCCCCCGGCGACGGGTCCAGGGTGTAACGAATCCGGGTGCGGCTGCGGTTTCCCCCTCGACGAGGCTGCGATATGTTCGCAGCGCCCGCCGTTGACAGGAGAGGTCGCGTGAAGAAGCTGGTGGTGTTCGGAGTGGGGGCGCTGGCCGCCGGGTCGGCCGCGCTGATGGGCGCCGGTGTGGCCACCTCGCAGCCCGCCGATCTGAGCTCGCTCAACGTGATCGGCGAGCCGTACAACCGGGCGCTGATGATCCTCAAGAGCCAGGGCGTCAAGGCGGTGTTCGGCGGCTCGTTCGGCAACGCGGTGCCGCAGGCGCAGTGCCTGGTGGACAAGCAGAAGATCAACTCCAGCGGCAAGATGGTGCTGATGCTGGACTGCACCAAGGAGGCGCAGGAGCAGCTCGTCGACGACGGCGGCCCGACCGTCGGCGCCAACGGCATCACCACGGTCACCCCGACGCCGGTGGTGCCGATCCAGGGCGCTCCGGGCGCGGGTACCCCGCCGCCGGCCTAGTCCGCCGGCGCCCACCTACACTGCGAGGCACACCCTGCGGAGTGGGAGGGTCGCCGTGACACGTCCTCGCCTGCCGGGCGCGTTCGATCCGGGCCCGGTGCAGATCCAGGCGCGCAAGGTCCGCTTCGACGTGACCGGGGTTCCGCTGCACTGGATTCCGGGGCACCCGGTGGCGTCGAACATGGTCAGCCTGCTGCACGTGGTGCTGCCGGCGGCCGAGCGCTGGTTCGTCGCCACCTTCAACGAGGCACTGCCGCTGGTGCGGGATCCGAAGCTGGCCGACGACATGCGCGGGTTCATCGGCCAGGAGGCCACCCACGCCGACGTGCACGACCGGATGCTGCACGAGTTCCTGCGCACCCGCGGCATCGACCCGCAGCCGATCCTGGACCAGATCGAGTACGTCTTCGGCCACGTGCTCGCGCCCAGCAGCCACCCGGACCCGCGGCGGCGCCACCACCAGTTGTGCGAGCGGCTCTGGCTGATCGCGGCGATCGAGCACTACACCGCCGTGCTCGGCGACTTCTCGCTGAACTGCGCCTGGGACGAGCACGGCGCCGACCCGACGCTGGCCGACCTGTTCCGCTGGCACGGCAGCGAGGAGGTGGAGCACCGGCACGTCGCCCACGACGTGGCGGTGTACTTCCACGACAGCTACCTGGCCCGGATCCGGGCGATGGCGGTGGCGGCGAGCCTGATGTACGCGTTCTTCCAGCGCGGGCTGCGCTACCTGATGGCCAAGGACCCGTCGGTGCGGATGGGCTGGCGGCAGGTGCAGCTCGAGCGCTGGCGGGACTCCCGGCTGGGACTGCTGCCGAAGTACCGCGAGCTGTTCGTCACGAACACGCTGCGCTACTTCCGCCCGGGCTTCTCCCCCGACGAGATGGGCTGCACGGCGCAGGCGGTGGCCTACCTGGCCGCCTCGCCGGCGGCGCGGGCCGCCCGGTGGTGAGGCTGCTGCGCCGGGTGCCGACGAGCACCTCCGGGGCGTTGCCGCACGATCCGCTGGTCGGGCTGGCCGAGCTGGTGATCAGCGGGATGTGGGCGGTGACCGGTCGGCTGCGCCGGCCGGGGCCGCCGCGCGGCGGCGGGCCGCTGCGGCTGACCGTGCTGGACCGGCGGCCGGTGGCCCGCGACGGGAGTGTGGTGGCGGTGACGTTCGCGGCCGCCGACGGGTCGGCGCTGCCGCGCTGGCATCCGGGCGCGCATCTCGATCTCACGCTGCCCAGCGGGCGGGTGCGGCAGTACTCGCTGTGCGGGGACCCGGCCGACACCGGCCGCTACCGCATCGCGGTACGGCGCGTCCCGCACGGCGGCGGCGGGTCGGTGGAGGTGCACGACGCGCTGCCGGTCGGGGCGACGGTCGGCACGCACGGCCCGCGCAACGCGTTCCCGCTGGCGCTGCCCGGGCACGGCTCCCCGGCCCGGCGGCTGCGGTTCATCGCCGGGGGCATCGGGATCACCCCGATCCTGCCCATGCTGGCGGTGGCGGACCGGGCCGCCGTGGACTGGTCGCTGACCTACTGCGGCCGCTCCCGTGCCGCGCTGCCGTTCCTCGACGAGCTGGGCGGCTACGGCCCGCGGGTGCGGGTGCGCACCGACGACGCCGCCGGGGTGCCCACCGCGACGGAGCTGCTGGCCGACTGCCCGCCGGGCACCGCGGTGTACGCCTGCGGCCCGGCGCCGATGCTGGCGGCGATCCGGGCCGAGCTGGCCGGCCGGCGGGACGTGGAGCTGCATTTCGAGCGGTTCGCCGCGCCGCCGGTGCTGGGCGGTCGGCCGATGACGGTGCGCGTCGCCTCCACCGGGGCGACGGTGCCGGTGGCCGCCGACGAGCCGGTGCTGGCCGCGCTGCAGCGGGCCGGGGTCGAGGTGCCGTACTCGTGCCGGCAGGGGTTCTGCGGCACCTGCCGCACCCGGGTGCGCGGCGGGCGGGTGGAGCACCGCGACACCCTGCTCACCGGGCCGGAACGGACCGCGGGCTGGATGCTGGTCTGCGTCTCGCGCGGGGAGGACCTCACTCTGGAGCTGTGACCGGCGCGCCCTCGCCGCAGCCGGCGGTGGCCGGGAGGGCCATCAGCAGGTCCAGCAGCGGGCGCTGGCCCTTGAGCAGCTTGGTGCGGGCCACCGCGACCGGGAACCAGCCCACCCGGTCGAGCTCGGGGAACTCCCGGATCCGCCCGGAGCCGCGCGGCCACTCCAGCTCGAAGGTGTTGCTGCGGGCGCCGGTGAGGTCGAGGTCGGCGTGCACCGCGAACGCGGTGACCACCTTGCCGCCCGGCTGGCGGACCGGGGGCAGTTCGGTGCGCGGCCCGTCCGGGGCGGCTTTGCCGATCTCCTCGCGGAACTCCCGCAGCGCGGCCCGCCAGGGATCCTCGTCCTCGCCGTACTCGCCCTTCGGGATGGACCAGGCGCCGTCGTCGCGGCCCGCCCAGAACGGGCCGCCGGGGTGCCCGAGCAGCACCTCGACGACGCCGTCGTCGGTGATCCGGTACAGCAGCAGCCCGGCGGATCGTCGCGGCATGACACCATCCCACCACAGCGCCCGGGCCGGCCCCGCGAACGGCGCCACACCCGTTTTGCCGGCGTGGCGAACACCACCGCGGGGGCTGCCCGCGGGGGAAAGATCCTGCCATTCGGCAACCATTTTCTGCCATCGGAATTAAACCTCTGACCTGCGTGTTTAACGGATCGGAAACAACGCAACGGCAGAGCGCAAGAGGACGAAGGAAGGCATTCCGATGAAGAAGATTGGGTTTGCTGCAGCGGCCGCGAGCGGGATCGGCGCCGCGCTGATCGGTCTGACCGGGCCCGCCCTGGCCGCGCCCACCGGCACCGGCGACGCGCTGGACACGATCGCCAGGCTGCAGCGTGAGGGCTACACGGTGGTGGTCAACCGGATCGGCAACGCGCCGCTGCAGAACGCGAGCGTGGTGGCGATCCGCGACGGGCAGACGTTCCTGCGCACCGACAACGGGGTCGCGGGGGCCAACCACCCCACCACCCAGGTGCTGAACAAGACGGTCTACGTCGACGTGAAGTGACCGACCGGCCGATTCGAGCAGGACGGGGCCATCCGGGAAACCGGGTGGCCCCGCGCTCGTTTCGGGGATCGCGCGGCGGGCCGCCCCCGGCCGGGCCGGTTAGCATCGTGGCCCGTGACGCGGTTTACCCGATACGTCGCGATCGGCGACAGCCAGACCGAGGGCCTGTGGGACGGCGACGACGCGACCGGGCTGACCGGGTTCGCCGACCGGCTGGCCGCCACGCTGGACCGGCTGTATCCCGGGCTGCTCTACGCCAACCTGGCGGTGCGCGGCCGGCGGGTGCGCGACGTGCTCGACGACCAGCTGCCCGCCGCGCTGGCCATGGACCCGGACCTGGTCACGGTCTGCGTCGGGATGAACGATGTCACCCGGCCGGGCCGGCACTTCCCGCGGGCGCTGGCCGACCTGGACCTGGTCTACGACAAGCTGGCCGCCTCCGGCGCCACCGTGGTGACCACGACGTTCCCCGACATCAAGCGGCTGCTCCCGGTGGGGCGATTGCTGGCCGAGCGGGTGGAGCGGATCAACGCGGTGATCCGGGCGGCCGCCGACCGGCACGGGTTCGGGCTGGTCGACCTCTACCACGCCCCGTCGATGCTGGAGCCGGACACCTGGAGCCCGGACCGGGTGCACGGCTCGACCAAGGGGCACATCCTGTTCGCCGAGGCCGCCGCCGAGGCGCTGGGACTGCCGGGCAGCAACCACAACTGGGCGCTGGCGGCCGGCAACGTCGGGCCGGCGTCCCGGCTCGACCGGGTGGCCGCCCAGCTGTCCTGGACCCGGCACATGCTGCTGCCGTGGGCCTGGCGGCATCTGCAGGGCCGCTCCACCGGTGACGGTCGGCTACCGAAACGCCCGGTGCTGCAACCGGTCTCGCCGTCCTGAGGTCAGCCGTCCCAGGCCTCGCCGATCATTCGGGCCACGTCGATGATCTGCGCCTCCTTGGCGGCCGGGGCGTCGATCTCGCCGGCGACGTGGGCGGCGATGAAACGCTTGATCTCGCCGTCGATGCCGCCGATGATCCGCACCACCTCGGCCCGGATGTTCTGCGAGGTGACGTTGATCGCGATGTCGGACGGCCGGGGTTTGGCGACGTCGAGGATGAGCAGCAGCGGGGCGGCCGCCCGCGCCTCGGCGCGCAGCGCGATCTCGCCCTGCACCATGAACTTCGGTTTGTCCAGCAGCAGATCGACGACCATGTCGATCTCCAGCGGGATGCGGATGGCGAAGGTGATGCGTTCGCCAAGGCTGCGGGCGACCAGCGGTTGCTGGATGCGCACCTTGGCGGTGACCTTGGCGAACTTGCCGGGGCCCTGGGCGATCGGTCCCAGTTCGAACGCGTCCCCGGCGATGTCGGCGATGGCCGCGGCGACGCGCTGCTCGGTGACGGCGGTCTCGAAGAACCGGCGTCCGAACTCCTCGTAGGTAAGGTAGTCGTGGGCGTCCATCGCCGTATACGCTCTCACGTCCGCCGCCGCCGGCGTGCGACAGCCGCCCGGATCGGCCGCGATCGGCGCATACTGGGCGCAACGCCTGCCGAGGAGGTGGCCATGGCCGGTACCGGTCCGTTCGGGTTCGATCCCGACGAGTTCGACCGCATCGTCCGGGAGGCCGGCGAGGGGCTGCGCGAGGCGCTCGACGGGCTGGGCCGGGTGTTCGGCCCGGGTGCCGGCCGGACCGGCTGGGCCGGCCTGTTCGACGAGTTCAGCCGCGCCCCGCGGCAGCGGGCCGAGCCGCGCACCACCGGGGACGCCGGGGACGGCGTGTGGGTGATCTACACCGTCGACGCCGCCGGCGCGGCGCGCGTCGAACAGGTCTTCCCCGGCGAACTGGATGCGCTGCGGGCCAACCGGGACAACACCGATCCGGCCCGCCGGGTGCGGTTCCTGCCGTACGGGATGCCGGTGAGCGTGCTGGACTCCCCCGACGCCGACACCGACCGGCCCGAACCGTCCTGACCGGGTTCGCCCACCGGATACGCTGTTGCCGCACACTGGCCGAAACGAGGTTGCGCCGAGACGAGGGTGGGCGATGATGCGAGACGTGGTGACGGCCGCGGCGGCCGGCCTGGCGGCGGTCGGGTTCGCGCTGCTGTCGGCGCCGGCGGCGGGTGCGGATGATTCGAACCTGTACTTCGACACCCCGGGCCGCTACCCCAGCGACGTGCCGGGGATGAACTACGAGGCGAAGCTCGCCGCCCCCTGCTACCGCTGGGACCGGTTCGTGTTCGGCCGCGGCCCCGGTGGCGAGGTGCTGCAGTGCAAGTGGATCCCCAACCAGTGGCCGCCGGTGTACACCGGCTTCTGGCAGACCTCCTACCCGCTGCACGGGGTGCAGGAGATCGGGGCGCCGTGCCCGCACCCGCAGGCCGCGGCCCAGTCCCCCGACGGCCGGCCGATGCTGTGCCTCGGGGAGCGGGGCTGGCAGCCGGGCGTGCTGACCGGGGACGGCTTCTTCCCCGTCTGATCGACCCACCGGTCCGGCCAACACCGGCCATACAGGTGTCGGTCCGTTGTATGGTCTGTGACGTAACCGGGATCACAGTCCAGGAGCGAGATGACCGACACCACCGTGCAGTTCGACCTGTCCACCGTGTTCCGCACCGTGGCGCGGGCGGTGCCCGAGCAACCCTTCCTGGTCTGGCGTGACCTGCGCCTGACCTACGCGCAGGCCGACGCCCGGATGGACGGCTTCGCGCGCTACCTCGTCACCGCCGGGCTGGGCTGCCACACCGAGCGGGAGCGGCTGGCCAACCACGAGTCGGGCCAGGACCACCTGGGCATCTACCTGCGCAACGGCAACCAGTGGCTGGAGGCGATGGTCGGCAGCTACCGCGCGCGGGTGGCGCCGTTCAACGTCAACTACCGCTACGTCGACGAGGAGCTCGTCTACCTGCTGCGCGACGCCCGGGCCCGGGCCCTGGTCTACGGCGCGGAGTTCGCCCCGCAGGTCGCCGCGATCCGCGACCGGCTGCCGGACCTGCAGCTGCTCATCCAGGTCGCCGACGACTCCGGCAACGACCTGCTGCCCGGCGCGGTGGACTACGAGTCGATCCTGGCCACCCCGGAGCCGGCCGGCGGGATGCCCACCCCGAGCGGCGACGACCTGTACATCCTCTACACCGGCGGCACCACCGGCATGCCCAAGGGCGTGCTGTGGCGCCAGCACGACATCTTCATGTCGTCGATGGGCGGCCGCCCGTTCGGCAGCGACACCTTCCTGTCGTCCTACGACGAACTCGCCGAGAAGGCCCGGTCGTCGGGCGGTGCGATGGGCATCCTGATGATCCCGCCGTTCATGCACGGCGCGGCGCAGTGGGCGGCGTTCAACTCGATCACCATGGGCGGCAAGGTGGTGCTGCCCGACCGGGTGGACCGGCTCGACCCGCACGACGCGCTGACGGTGGCCGCACGCGAGCGGGTGCTGAGCATCCCGGTGGTGGGCGACGCGGTGGCCCGCCCGCTGCTCGAGCGCATCGAGACCGGCGAGTACGACCTGTCCGGGCTGGTGACGATCACCAACGGCGGCGCCCCGCTGTCGCCGACCGTGCGCGAGCGGCTGCTCAAGGCGCTGCCGCACATCATGGTGATGGACGCGGTGGGTGCCTCCGAGTCGGGCGCACAGATGTCGAGCTACGCCGCCTCCGGCGCGGAGGTGTCGACGGCGACGTTCACCCCGCAGCCGGACACCGGCGTGGTGGCCGCCGATCTGTCCCGCGCGCTGCGGCCCGGCGAGGGCGAGGGCTGGCTGGCCCGGCGCGACCTCATCCCGCTGGGCTACCTCGGGGACGCGGACAAGACCGCCCGCACCTTCCCGGTCATCGACGGGGTGCGCTGGTCGGTGCCCGGCGACCGGGCCCGCTACCTCGCCGACGGCCGCATCGAGCTGCTCGGCCGGGACTCGGTGACGATCAACTCCGGCGGCGAGAAGATCTTCGTCGAGGAGGTCGAGCGCGCGGTGGCCGCGCACCCGGCGGTCTACGACGTCGTGGTGACCGGGCGGCCGTCGGAGCGCTGGGGCAGCGAGGTGGTCGCCATCGTGCAGCTCGCCGAGGGCCGCGACGTCACCGACGAGGAGCTGGCCGCGACCTGCCGGCGCCACATCGCCGACTACAAGGTGCCCAAGGCGTTCCTGCGGGTCGGCCGGATCGTGCGCTCGCCGGCCGGCAAGGCCGACTACCGGTGGGCCAAGCAGGTCGCCGCCGAGAGCCTGGTCGCCCGGTAGGGTCTGGGGTCATGGAGCTGCGCGGCGTCGGTGTCTGGAGTTCGCAACTGCGCTACGGCGATCCGGCCGAGGCGGCCGAGGCCGCGGCCGAACTCGACGAGCTCGGCTACCCGGCGCTGTGGATCCCCGATGTGGGCGGGCCGGTGCTGGACTCGGTGGCAAACCTGCTCGGCGCGACGCGGAACACGGTGATCGCCACCGGGATCCTGAACCTGTGGATGCACGAGCCGGCCGAGGTGGCCGCCCGGTACGCCGCACTGACCGCCGAGCACGGCGAGCGGTTCCTGCTCGGCATCGGCTGCAGCCACGCCCCGCTCATCGACGCCCGGGAGCCGGGCCGCTACCGCCGTCCGCTGGCCGCCACCCGGGCGTTCCTGGACGGCCTGGACGCGGCCGAACAGCCGGTGCCGCGGGCGAACCGGGTACTGGCCGCGCTGGGGCCGAAGATGCTCACGCTGGCCGCCGAACGCAGCCGTGGCGCCCATCCCTACCTGGTGACCCCGGCACACACCGCCGAGGCGCGGGCGGTGCTCGGCGCCGGCCCGCTGCTGCTGCCCGAGCAGACGGTCATCCTGACCACCGACCGCGACGCCGCCCGTGCCATCGGAACCGATTGGCTGCGTTCGTATCTGGCGTTGCCGAACTACGCCAACAACCTGCGCCGGCTGGGCTTCTCCGACGACGACATCGCCACGGTGAGCGATCGGCTGTTCGACGCGATCATCGCCTGGGGCGACGAGGGCGCCGTGGCGGCCCGGGTGCGCGAGCATCTGCAGGCCGGCGCCGACCACGTGTGCGTGCAGGTGCTGCTGGCCGATCCGCGGGCGTTCCCGCGCGAGCAGTGGCGCCGGCTGGCCCCGGCGCTGCGCGCGCTGGGTTGAGCCGGCTCAGCCGAACACGATGCGCAGCCGCTGCCAGCCGCGCACGGTGGAGGTGGGCGCGAGTTCGGCCGTGTCGTAGTCGATGTCCCACTCCGGCCAGCGGTTGAGCAGCTCGTCGAGGGCGACCCGGCCCTCCATCCGGGCCAGGTTCGCGCCCAGGCAGTAGTGCAGGCCCTTGCCGAAGGTGACGTGCGCGCCGTCGGCGCGGTGGATGTCGAACACGTCGGGGTTGGTGTAGCGGCGCGGGTCGCGGTTGGCCGCGCCGAACAGCAGCAGCACCGCGCTGCCGGCCGGCACGGTGGTGCCGTAGGCGTGGAAATCCTTTGCCAGCCAACGCGCCACGTGCGGCCCGGTGGGTTCGAAGCGCAGCGTCTCGTCGACCACCCGACCGAGCAGGCTGCGGTCGGCCACCACGTCGCGACGCTGGTCGGGGTGCTCGGCGAGCACCTTGGCCAGCCAGCCGATGAGCCGGCCGGTGGTCTCGTTGCCGGCCCCGGCGACCACCTGGGTGTAGTGCAGCACCTCGTCGCGGGTGAGCTTGCGCCGCACGCCGTGTTCGTCGGTGAACTCGACGTTGAGCAGCGCGGTCATCAGGTCGTCGGAGGGGTTCTTCGCACGCCAGTCGATGTAGTCGGCGTAGAGGCTGCCGTCGGCGATGCGGCTCGGGTCGGCCACCTTCATCGGTGCGCCGGGTCGGGTGCGCAGGTTGGCGTCGTTGGCGTCGCGCACCGCCGGCTGGTCGGATTCCGGGATGCCCAGCAGCATGCCGATCACCCGCATCGGCATCTCGGCGGCGAGTTCGGCGATGATGTCGAAGCCGTCGGAGCCGACCAGCGGGTCCAGGCAGCGCACGCAGTAGCGGCGGATCCGGTCCTCGAGCTCGGCGACCCGGCGCGGGGTGAACACCCGCGACATCAGCCCGCGCAGCATGGTGTGCATCGGCGGGTCGGCGAACATCATCACCCCGGGCGGCATGTCGTAGCCGGACTGGACGAGTTCGAGGATGTCACCGCGGCGGCTGGAGAACGTCTCCCAGTCCAGCAGCGCCCGTTCGACGTCGGCGTAGCGGGAGACTGCCCAGAAGTCGTAGCGCTCGTTGTAGTAGAGCGGGGCCTCCTCGCGCAGCCGCGCGTACACCGGGTACGGGTTGGCGACGATGTCGACGTCGTAGGGGTCGTAGTAGACGGGCTGGTGCGCAACGTCGGTGACGGTCATGCCGGGTCCACTCCTTGTTGGGCGATCGCCCAATATTTAGGCTGTGGCCATGTCTAGCAGTTCGCCGCGCGGGCGGTCAAGGGTCGGGCGGGATTCGGCGACGCGGCGGCAACTCATCAAGGCGACCGCCGAACTCATGCTCGAGGAGGGCTACGCGGCGGCGACGTCGCGCCGGGTGGCCGCCCGGGCCGGGGTGAAACCGGCGCTGGTGCACTACTACTTCCCCAGCATGGACGACCTGTTCGTCGCGGTGTTCCGGGCCGGCGCGGAGGCCACCCTGGCCCGCCAGCGCGAGGCCATGCAGAACACCGGCCCGCTGCACGCGCTGTGGCAGCTCAACAGCACCGAGGGCGCCCAGCTGATGATGGAGTTCATGGCGCTGGCCAACCACCGCAAGGCCATCCGCAGCGAGATCATCGCCTACTCCGAGCAGTACGGCGCGCTGGAGGAGGCGGCGGTGGCCACCGCGTTGCGCGCCTCCGGGGTCGACCTCGACCAGTTCCCGCCGGTGGTGATGTCGCTGATCCTGACCAGCCTTGCCCGCATGCTGCTCATCGAGCGCAACCTGGGCATCGAGCGCGGCCACGCCGCGGTGCAGCGATTCGTCGACCGCTACCTCGACCGCTACGACGCCCCACCCGGATCGCATGTCGGTGATCACTGACCTCGTCGACGCCGCCGCGGCGCGGCTGCCGGACCGCCCCGCGGTTATCGAATCCGGCGGTGCCACCGTGTCTTTCGCCGAACTGCGGCACCGGATCGAGGCGGTGGCGACCTGGGTGGCCGAGCGCAGCCGGCCCGGCGCGGCGGTGGCCGTGGTAGCCGACAACAGCGCCGACTACGCGGTGGCCTACTACGCGGTGCCGCGGGCCGGGCGGGTGCTGGCGCTGATCAACCAGCGGCTCGGCCCGGCCGAGCGCGCCGCCCAGCTGCGCGGGCTCGCCCCCGCGCTGGTCCTCGGGGACCCCGGCTACCTCGCCGGGGTTCCCGACGCGGTCGCGTTCGACTCGCCCGCGTGGGCGGCGGCCCTGACGGGGCCGCCCGCCCCGCCGCCGGCCCCCGCCCCCGACGACCCGGCCTGGCTGCTGTTCACCAGCGGCTCGACCGGTCGGCCGAAGCCGGTGCGGCACACCCACCGGTCGATCCTCGCCGCGGTGCGGGGCGCGGTGGCGGGCCGCGCGGTGGCTTCCGATGCGGTGTATCTGCTGCCGTTCCCGATGTGCCACATCGCCGGCTACAACATGCTGGTCCACCACGCGGTGGCGGCCACGGTGGTGCTGACCGCGCACTTCCGGCCGGCCGAGTTCGTCGACCTGGTGCGCCGTCACGGGGTGACCTCGTGCTCGCTGGCGCCGACCATGCTGCAGGCCCTGCTGGACCACCTCGACACCACCGGCACCCGGCTGCCGACGCTGCGCGCGATCGCCTACGGGTCGGCGGCGATGCCGGCCGGGCTGATCCGGCGCGCCATCGAGCTGCTCGACGTGGACTTCCACCAGGGCTACGGGATGACCGAGACGGCCGGCAACGTCACCTTCCTCGGCCCGGACGACCACCGCAGCGGCGACCCCCGGCTGCTGGCCAGTGCGGGCTACCCGCACCACGACGTGCGGTTGCGCATCGTCGGCGCCGACGGCGCCCCGCTGCCGCCGGGCGGGGTCGGCGAGATCGAGGTGAGCGGGCCACAGGTGTGCGCGCCCGGCTGGTTGCGCACCGGCGACGTGGGCCGACTCGACCCCGACGGCCGGCTGTACGTGCTGGACCGGGTCAAGGACGTCATCATCACCGGCGGGGAGAACGTGGCCTCGCGCGAGGTCGAGGACGTGCTCTCGGCGCACCCGGCGGTGGCCGAGGTCGCGGTGGTCGGGGTGCCCGACCCGTACTGGGGCGAGGCGGTGTGCGCGGTGGTGGTGCCGACCCCCGGGGTGCCGCGGCCGGAGGCCGACGAGCTCGCCGGGTTCGTGCGGGCCCGGATCGCGGCGTTCAAGCGGCCCCGGCACGTGCTGTTCGTCGACGCGCTGCCGCGCACCACCAACGGCAAGGTCGCCAAGGACGAGCTGCGCAGCCGGGCCCGCGCGGAGCTGGGACTCGACGGGATCGGGTGAGCCGGACCGGGCGCGCACGGGCCGCGCCGTTATAGCACAGTTACCCCCATCGCGGAATGGCACCGAATCCGCGTGTCCGGCACACCCGTTCGGTGAGACCGATGCGGAATCGACTGCTGGACAACGTTTTTCACGCAGATCATGACGGACGTCACAGTTGTCGCCGAAACATGATGCTGCCAACAGGTTTTGGCCGACCACCGGGTTGGTTGTTAGCGTCCGGCCACATGTCAGTTCTCGTTTCGCTGATGGCGCTGGTGCATCAGGTGTCGGGCACCCCGTACGTGCTCGGCGGCGATTCGCCGGCCGGTACCGACTGCTCGGGCCTGGTGTCGTGGGTGGCCAACGTGGCCACCGGCCGGCCCGCCTTTGGCGACCGCTTCCACACCGGCAACCAGGAACAGGCCCTGCTGGCCCGCGGCTTCCGCTACGGCACCGCGCCGAACGCCCTGGTGATCGGCTGGAACTCGCACCACACCGCGGCCACCCTGCCCGACGGCACCCCGGTGTCCAGCGGCGAGGGCGGCGGCGTCAAGATCGGTGGCGGCGGCGCCTACCAACCGCAGTTCACCAAGCACATGTTTCTGCCGATCGAGGAGATCGCCACCCCGCCGGGCGAGTGGATCCCCTCCCCGCCGGGCGAGGTCACCGCCGCCCCGCCGGTCAACCTCCCGGCCCCCGCCGCCGAGGCCCCCGTTGTCGAGGCGGCTCCCCCGCCGCCGCCGGCGAACCCGTTCGCGCCCCCGCCGCCGGTGCCCGCTCCGTAACCCGGGGTGCGCATCGATCCCGCGACCCTGGCCGACATCGAGGAGATCAAGCAGCTCAAGGCGCGCTACTGTCGGCTGTTGGACGCCAAGGACTGGGCGGCCTGGCGCGAGCTGTTCACCGACGACTTCGTCGGCGACACCGCCGCGGCCGGGGGCCGGGTCGTCCGCGGCGCCGACGCGTTCGTCGCGTTCACCCGGCGCAACCTCGCCGGCGCCGGCCGGGTCACCGCCCACCGGGTGCACGCCCCGGAGATCGAGGTCGTCTCCCCCGACAGCGCGACCGGGGTGTGGGCGTTGGAGGACGTGGTGCGACTGGGCCCGGGCGTCACGCTGCGCGGCTACGGGCACTATCACGAGACCTACCGCCGGGTCGACGGCCGGTGGCGCATCGCGTCGCTGCGGCTGACCCGGTTGCGCGAGGACGTGTTCAACCTGGCGGTCTCGGTCTACGTCTCGCCCCGGATCCGGCGGGCGCTGCGCCGGTTCGCCCGGGACTGATTCGACACACGTCAACAAAAATCGCACAAACCAACCGGATGATCGGGTACTCCTGTACGGACATGTCCGAATCGCCGAGACTGCTAATGCCGGAACCCAGCCAACCGAAACCGAGGTGTGCGCCGTGAAACTGGCCCTGAGCGACGACGAAGCCGCGTTCCGCGCCGAGTTGCGCGAGTTCTTCACCACCCAGATCCCCGCGGACATCCGGGAGCGGTGCCGGGAGGGCCGGCTGCGGATGCCCGACGACGTGGTCACCACCCAGCGCATCCTCAACCAGCACGGCCTGGCCGTACCGAACTGGCCGGTGGAATGGGGTGGCCGGGACTGGACGCCGGTGCAGCGCCAGATCTGGCACGACGAGCTGCAGCAGGCCTGTGTGCCCGAGCCGCTGGCGTTCAACGCCACCATGGTCGGCCCGGTGATCGCCCGGTTCGGGTCCCAGGAGCTCAAGCAGCGCTTCCTGCCGCCGACGGCGAACCTGGACATCTGGTGGTGCCAGGGCTTCTCCGAGCCGGAGGCGGGCTCGGACCTGGCGTCGCTGCGCACCACCGCGGTGCGCGACGGTGACAGCTACGTCATCAACGGCCAGAAGACCTGGACCACGCTCGGCCAGTACGCCGACTGGATCTTTGTGCTGGCCCGCACCGACCCGAACGCCCCGAAGAAACAGGCCGGCATCTCGTTCATCCTGGTGGAGATGTCCACCCCGGGCATCACGCTGCGTCCGATCAAGCTGATCGACGGCAGCCACGAGGTCAACGAGGTGTTCTTCGAGGACGTCCGGGTGCCCGCCGACCAGCTCGTCGGCGAGGAGAACCAGGGCTGGAGCTACGCGAAGTTCCTGCTGTCCAACGAGCGCACCGGCATCGCCCGGGTGGGCACCACCAAGGTGTGGCTGGCGGAGGTCAAGCAGCGCGCCGGCGCGCTGCTCGACGACCCGCTGTTCGCCGCCCGCATCGCCGAACTGGAGAACGAGCTGCTCGCGCTGGAGCTGACCCAGCTGCGGGTCACCGGCGCGGAGGCCGAGGGCAAGCCCAACCCGGCCTCGTCGATCCTCAAACTGCGCGGCAGCCAGCTGCAGCAGGCGGTGACCGAGCTGCTCGTCGAGGTCGCCGGCCCCGAGGCACTGCCGTTCGGCGCCGGGGACGCGATCGCAACCCCGGAGTGGGCGCAGTACGCCGCCCCGCACTACCTGAACTGGCGCAAGACCTCGATCTACGGCGGCAGCAACGAGATCCAGCGCAACATCATCGCCTCGACCATCCTGGGATTGTGAGCTTCCGATGGACTTCAACCTGACCGACGAACAGGAACTGCTGCGCGACACCACCCGGGAGGTGCTGTCGCGCACCTACGACATCGAGACCCGCAACCGGGTGGTCGAGGCCGAGCCCGGGTTCACCCGGCAGGTCTGGGAGCAGCTGGCCGGGATCGGCATCCTCGGCCTGGGCTTCGACCCGGCCGAGGCCGGCCCGATCGAGGTCATGCTGGTGCAGACCGAGGTGGGCCGCACGCTGGCGCCCGAGCCGATCGCGCAGGCCGCGCTGATCCCGGGCGCGCTGGTCGCCGAGGCGGGCAGCGACGCCCAGCGCGCCCTGCTCGACGAGGTGGCCGCCGGCAGCCGGCTGCTGGCCTTCGCGCACACCGAGCCGGGCCGGCGCGACCCGCTGGCCCCGCCGGCCACCACCGCGGCCCGGACGGCCGACGGCTGGGTGCTGACCGGGCGCAAGCACCCGGTGCCGGCCGGGGACGCGGCCGACACCCTGCTCGTCACCGCCGCCCTGCCGGACGGCGGGGCGGGGATCTTCGTCGTCGACGCCGCGGCCGCCCGGCGCACCCCGTTCCGCACCTTCGACGGGCACCGCGGCGCCCAGATCGACCTCGACGCCACCCCGGCCGAACCGCTCGGGGCGGGCGGCGACGCCACCGCGCACATCGAGCGCACGGTGATCCGGTTCCAGTCGGCGCTGTGCGCCGAGGCGGTCGGGGTGATGGAGCAGGCGCTGCGGATCACCACCGAGTACCTGAACACCCGCAAGCAGTTCGGGGTGCCGCTGAAGACGTTCCAGGCGCTCACCCAGCGGGCCGCCGACATGTACGTGTCGCTGGAGTTGGCCCGCAGCATGAGCCTGTACGCGGCGATGTCGATCGCCGACGGCCGGTTCGACCCGGTGGTGGCGGCGCGGGCCAAGCTGCAGATCGGCCGCTCGGGCCGGCACATCGCCCAGGAGTCGATCCAGATGCACGGCGGCATCGGGGTCACCGCCGAGTACCCGATCAGCCACTACGCGGCCCGGCTCACCGCCATCGAGCAGACCCTCGGCTCGTCGCACGACCAGCTGCACGTGCTCATCGGGCAGCTGCGCGCCTACGACCGGGTGTCGCTCTAGACCTCACGCGAGTCGGTCGAGCACGTACGCCGCGCCCTGGTCGACCATCCCGTTGACCGGATAGAGGGCGTGGGCGATGTTCGGGCTGGGCGGCTGCCCGTCGCACACGGTGTCGCCGGGGGCGCACAACTCGACGGTCTTGTCGGCGTAGCGGGCGCCGATCCGGATCGGCGGTGCACCGAACTGGGTGAGAAAGGTCACCGACGGCGCCCCGAACAGCACCACCGCCGCGACGTGGTCGGCCACCTCGGCCGGCATCGGCGGCGGCACCGCCTCCGGCGGCACCCCGGCCGGGATGGTGTCGGCGGTGGTGAAGCCGGCCACCGCCGCGCCCTGGGAGAACCCGCCGAGCACGATCCGGGTGTCCGGGCAGCGCGCCGCGACGTCCTGGATGCGGCCGGCGGCGTCGCGGATGCCGTCGATGACGGTCAGCGCGAACCCGATGCGGTCGGCGAAGTCGCTGGACGCCGGATAGTCGACCGGGTAGGCCGCCACCGTGCGGTCGGCGGCGCCGGCGCGCACCGCGTCGACGAAGGCCTGGCCCACCCCGCCGAGCCCGGGCGGTTCGGCGGTGCCACGGGCGAAGACGATCTCCACATCGGGGCACGGCTGGGCGGTCGCGGCGGGACCGGGCACCGGCAGCACCCCGAGACCGGCCGCGACGGCGGCGCCGGCCAGCAGGTGTCGGATCAGGCGCACGTCGTAACCCCCCACTGGTGTCGGAGACGGCGGACGCCGGCGGTGACCGGCGCCGCACCCGCCATACCCGGGTGCTTCACTCGTCAAACGCCGCGCGGGACGGAGCGCCCCGCTCCCGATGCCATTCTGCTATCACTGACGGTCGAGATACAGCCCAGGGAAGGAGAGCCGGCGAAGTGCCCGACGTCGCGGTGATGCGGTGCTGAGCGAGTTGCCGCGCCGGCTGCGCCGGCTCGCCGTACCCGTCGTCGTCGGCTGGATCGCGCTGGTCGCCGTGCTGAACGTGTCGGTGCCGCCGCTCGAGGTGGTCGGCGAGATGCGGTCGGTATCGATGGCGCCGCCGGAGGCGCCGTCGGTGATCGCGATGAAGCGCGCCGGCGAGTTGTTCGGCGAGTTCCGCTCCGACAGCTCGGTGATGATCGTGCTCGAGGGCGAGCAGCGGCTCGGCGCCGAGGCGCACCGGTTCTACGACGACATGGTGGCCCGGCTGCGCGCCGACACCCGCCACGTCGAGCACGTTCAGGACTTCTGGGGCGACCCGCTGACCGAGGCCGGCGCCGAGAGCGACGACGGCAAGGCCGCCTACGTGCAGGTGTACCTGGCCGGCAACGCCGGCGAGGCGCTGGCCAACGAGTCGGTCAGGGCGGTCCAGGAGCTGGTGCGCGGGCTCACCCCGCCGCCGGGGGTGACCGCCTATGTCACCGGGCCGTCGGCGCTGGGGGCGGACCAGCAGATCGCCGGCAACCGCAGCATCCGGGTCATCGAGCTGGCGACGTTCGCGGTCATCATCGTGATGCTGCTGTTCTTCTACCGGTCGCCGACGACGGTGGCGGTGGTGCTCGGCATCGTGCTGCTGGCGCTGCTGGCGGCCCGCGGCACGGTGGCGTTCCTGGGCTACCACGAGCTGATCGGGCTCACCACGTTCGCCTCCACCATGCTGGTGGCGCTGGTCATCGCGGCCGCCACCGACTACGCGATCTTCCTGATCGGCCGCTACCAGGAGGCCCGCACCAGCGGCGAGGACCGCGAACGGGCCTACTACACGATGTTCCGCGGCACCGCGCACGTGGTGCTGGGTTCGGGCCTGACCGTGGCCGGGGCGACGTTCTGCCTGAGCTTCACCCGGCTGCCCTACTTCGCCACCCTCGGGGTGCCGCTGGCGGTCGGCATGCTGACCGCGGTGTTGCTGTCGCTGACGCTGGGGCCGGCGGTGATCACCATCGCCTCCCGGTTCGGGCTGCTGGAGCCCAGGCGGGCGATGCGCATCCGCGGCTGGCGCCGGATCGGCGCGGCGATCGTGCGCTGGCCGGGCCCGATCCTGTTGGCCACCGTCGCGGCGTCGCTGGTGGGGCTGCTCACCCTGCCCGGCTACCGCACCAACTACAACGACCGCAACTACCTGCCCGCCGATCTGCCCGCCAACGAGGGCTACGCGGCGGCCGAGCGGCACTTCTCGGTGGCCCGGATGAACCCCGAGCTGCTCGTCGTGGAGACCGACCGGGACCTGCGCAACTCGGCGGACTTCCTGGTGATCGAGAAGATCGCCAAGGCGGTGTTCCGGGTGGAGGGCATCGGCGCGGTGCAGGCCATCACCCGGCCGCAGGGCCGGCCGGTGGAGTACTCGACGCTGCCGGCCCAGCTGTCGATGGGCAGCGCGTTCCAGGAGTTGACCCGGCCCTATCTGGAGGCGCGGATCGACGACATGCTCACCCAGGTCGCGGCCACCGACCGGTCCATCGACACGATGAACCGGATGATCGCGCTGATGGAGCAGATGAACTCGGCCACCCACAGCCTGGTGGGCAGCACCACCGAGATGGTGGACCGGATCACCGAACTGCGCGACCACATCGCCGATTTCGAGGACTTCTTCCGGCCCGTCCGCAACTACTTGCACTGGGAGCCGCACTGCTACAACATCCCGCTGTGCTGGTCGATGCGGTCGGTGTTCGACGCGATCGACGGCATGAACGCGATGGTCGAGCAGTACCGGGACGTCTCCGGCGACATGCGCCGGATGGACGACCTCATGCCGCGGATGCTGGCGCTGATGCCGGAGACCGTGGCGTCGCTGCGGGCATCACGCGACATGATGCTGCGGATGTACGCCTCGCAGAAGAGCCTGCAGGACCAGACCGCGGCGCTGCAGCAGAACGCGACCGCGATGGCCGAGGCGTTCAACCGGTCCTGGAACGACGACACCTTCTACCTGCCGCCGGAGATCTTCGACAATCCCGAATTCCGGCGCGGCATGGACAGTTTCATCTCCCCCGACGGCCGGGCGGTGCGGTTCGTCATCACCCACGAGACCGACCCGCTGACCGCCGAGGGGCTGGCCCGCATCGACGACATCAAGCGGGCCGCCAAGGAGGCGATCAAGGGCACCCCGCTGGAGGGCGCCCGGATCTACGTCGCCGGCACCGCCTCGGCGTTCCGGGACATGCAGGAGGGCAACAACTACGACCTGGTGATCGCCGGCATCCTGGCGCTGACGCTGATCTTCATCATCATGCTGCTGCTCACCCGCAGCCTGATCGCCGCCCTGGTGATCGTCGGCACCGTGGCGCTGTCACTGGGCGCGTCGTTCGGGTTGTCGGTGCTGGTGTGGCAGCACCTGATCGGCATCGAGCTGCACTTCATGGTGCTGGCGATGGCGGTCATCATCCTGCTGGCCGTTGGCGCCGACTACAACCTGCTGCTGGTGGCGCGGCTCAAGGAGGAGATCCCCGCCGGGATCAACACCGGGATCATCCGCGCCATGGGCGGTTCCGGGTCGGTGGTGACCGCCGCGGGGCTGGTGTTCGCGTTCACCATGATCGCGATGGCGGCCAGCGAGCTGATCGTGGCCGCGCAGATCGGCAGCACGATCGGGCTGGGGCTGATCTTCGACACCCTGGTGATCCGGGCGTTCATGACGCCGTCGCTGGCCGCGCTGCTGGGCCGCTGGTTCTGGTGGCCGCAGGTGGTGCGCTCCCGGCCGGTGACCCGCGGGGTCAAGCTGCGCCGCTGAGGGTTCCGCCCGTCCGGTCCGCTAGCGGGCCAGGCCGGCGTCACGCAGCGCCTGCGCCAGCGCCCCCATCGGGCGGTCCGGCTCGCGCCGACGATTGCCGTTGCCGCGCTGTGGATTACGCCGCTCGGCCTTGTCGCGGGGCTGGCCACCGCCGCGGCCCTTGCCGCGGTTGCCGCCCTGGGCCGGGTCGTCGTTGAGCCGCAGGCTCAGGCCGATCCGACGGCGCTCCACGTCGACGTCGACGACCTTGACCTTGACCACCTGGCCGGAGCGCACCACCTCGTGCGGGTCGGAGACGAACCGGTCGCTCATCGCCGAGACGTGCACCAGTCCGTCCTGGTGCACCCCGATGTCGACGAACGCCCCGAACGCGGCCACGTTGGTGACCACGCCCTCGAGCACCATGCCGACCTTGAGGTCCTCGAGGGTCTCCACCCCGTCGGCGAAGGTGGCGGTGGTGAACTCCGGGCGCGGGTCGCGGCCGGGCTTCTCCAGCTCGGCGAGGATGTCGGTGACGGTGGGGACGCCGAACCGGTCGTCGGCGAACTCCTCCGGCCGCAGCGAGCGCAGCGTGCGGGTGTCGCCGATGATCTCGGCCAGCGTCACCCCGGCCCGGTCGAGGATGCGCCGCACCACCGGGTAGGCCTCGGGGTGCACGCCGGAGGCGTCCAGCGGGTCCTCGCCGTCGCGGATGCGCAGGAAGCCGGCGCACTGCTCGAACGCCTTCGGGCCCAGCCGGGGCACCTCCAGCAGCGCGGTGCGGCTGCGGAACGGGCCCTGCTTGTCGCGGTGGGCGACGATCGCCTCGGCCAGCGACTCGGTGACCCCGGAGACCCGGGCCAGCAGCGGCACCGAGGCGGTGTTGAGGTCCACCCCGACGGCGTTCACCGCGTCCTCGACCACCGCGTCGAGGCTGCGGGCCAGCATGCCGGGGTTGACGTCGTGCTGGTACTGGCCGACGCCGATGGACTTCGGGTCGATCTTGACCAGCTCGGCCAGCGGGTCCTGCAGCCGGCGGGCGATCGAGACCGCGCCGCGCAGCGTGACGTCGAGGTCGGGCAGCTCCCGGGCGGCGTACTCGGAGGCCGAGTACACCGACGCGCCGGCCTCGCTGACCACGGCCTTGGTGGGCGGCTTGGCACCGGTGGCGCGGATGTCGGCGATGAGCTCGGCGGCCAGCGCGTCGGTCTCGCGGGAGGCGGTGCCGTTGCCGATCGCGATCAGCTCCACCCCGTGCCGGGCGATGAGCGCGGCCAGGACGGCCTTGGCCTGGTCCCACTGCCGCTGCGGCTGGTGCGGGTAGATGGTGGCGGTGTCGACGACCTTGCCGGTGCCGTCGACCACGGCGACCTTCACCCCGGTGCGGTAGCCCGGGTCCAGGCCCATCGTGGGGCGCTCGCCGGCGGGCGCGGCCAGCAGCAGGTCCTTGAGGTTCTTGGCGAAGACGGCGACCGCTTCCTCCTCGGCACGCTGGCGCAGCCGGATGCGGGCGTCGACCGAGGCCGACACCATCAGCTTGGTGCGCCAGGCCAGCCGGACGGTGGTGGCCAGCCACGGGGTGGCCGCGCCGGTGCCGGCCAGATCGATGCCCAGGCTGCGGGCGACCATGGCCTGGTAGACCTCGTCCTCGCCGCCGTCGAAGGTCAGCGCCAGCGCCTGCTCCTTCTCACCGCGCAGCACCGCCAGCACCCGGTGCGAGGGCATGTCGGTGAGCGCCTCGGCGAACTCGAAGTAGTCGCGGAACTTCTGTGCCGCGGGGCTTTTCGCGGCCTCCTCGGACCACGGCGCGGTGCGCAGCACGCCCTCGTTCCAGAACTTCTCGCGCACCGCGCCGACCAGTTCGGCGTCCTCGGCGGCCCGCTCGATGAGGATGGCGCGGGCGCCGTCGAGCGCGGCGGCGGCGTCGGGCACCTGTTCGCCGACGAACTCCGCGGCCACCTCCTCGGGCACCAGGGTGGGGTCGGCCAGCAGCCGGTCGGCCAGCGGCTCCAGCCCGGCCTCCCGGGCGATCTGGGCCTTGGTGCGCCGCTTGGGCTTGTAGGGCAGGTAGAGGTCCTCGATGCGGGCCTTGGTGTCGGCGGCGAGCAGTGCGGCGCGCAGCTCGTCGGTCAGCTTGCCCTGCTCGGCGATCGAGGCGATGACCGCTTCCCGGCGCTCGTCGAGTTCACGCAGGTAGCGCAGCCGCTCCTCGAGCTGACGCAGCTGGGCGTCGTCGAGGCTGCCGGTCGCCTCCTTGCGGTAGCGGGCGATGAACGGCACGGTCGCGCCCTCGTCGAGCAGCCGCACCGCGGCGGCGACCTGGTGCTCGCCGACGCCGAGTTCCTCGGCGAGGCGGGCGTTTACCGACTTCAGCGGGCGGACCTGCGGGGTGGCGACAGACTGCGCGTTTTCAGTCACGCGGTGACCCTACCGAATGCGGCCGACAGCTCCGGGCAGCCACCGCCGCGGCGACGAACAGGCCCAGCGCCGTCCAGCCGTCGGCGCCGCGCAGCCCGTGCTTGGCCAGCACCACCAGGGTGATGCCGGCCACACAGACCAGCACCCCGGCGGCCACCGACGCCGGCCCGCCGCCCCCGGCCGGCGCGTCCCACCACGGCAGCGGACGGTGCTCCAGCGGGGCGAGCACGACGAACGCGACGGTCATCAGCACCGCGAACACCGCCGCCCGCAGTGCCAGCCGGCCCCAGAAGCCGGGGGCGTCGACGTCGTAGGCGTCCTGCCCGGCCAGGTGCAGCAGCACCGCGGTGGCGGCGATGACCGGGATGTGCCACAGGTACAGCGTCATCGCACCCCGGTTGCCGGCGATCAGCGGCCGCAGCACCCGGGGCCGGCGGGCCCACCGGCCGACCGGGGCGGCGACCACGACGAACGCGCAGGACACCCAGGTGGCGTGCAGCGCCAGCAGCAGCGACGGCGGGGAGACGTTGGAGAACTCCTCCACGCCGGTGACCACCAGGGCCACCTCGTAGCGGTCGGTGGTGGCCAGGGCCACCGCGGCGGCGAAGGCGGCCGCCGCGATCGCCGCGGCGGGTCCGGGTCGCAACAGCGCCCGGGCGTAGCCGACGCCGATCAGCACCGGCACCAGCCAGACGAACAGGAAGTTCGGCACACCCCAGCCGGCACCGCCGGTGACGATCCGCACCGCGTCCACCAGTCCCGCCGCGGCGAGCAGCGCCACGAGCAGGCCGAGCACCGCGCGGGTGCTGTCCAGCCGCACCAGCGCGGGCACGAAGGCCAGGGTGATCAGGTACACGCCGAGGAACCACAGCAGCGCCACCGCCTCCCCGCCCAGCCGCGACTCGGAGACCGGCCCCATGGTGGCGCGCACCGCGAGCAGCACCACGGCCCAGAAGGCGAGGTACCAGAACACCGGCCGGCACAGCCGCTGCGCCCGGGTGAACAGCCAGGTTCCCCACGGCGTGCCGTGGTAGCCGTAGGCCCCGGCCGCACCGCCGGCGAAGAAGAACAGCGGCATCACCTGCACCAGCCAGGTCACCGGACGCAGTTCGGGCACCTCGCCCAGCAGGTTGCCGATGCGCACCGTGCCGTCGTCGATGGTGGCCAGCAGCAGCGCGCAGTGGCCGAACACCACCACCAGCAGGGCGCCCAGTCGGGCGACGTCGACGGCCAGGTCCCGTCCTCCGGTGTCCACGCGCATGCCCCCAGCATGCCCCCTCCCCGACCACCCCCGGTGCACCGAAATGTGCCTTTCGGCGGAAAAGTGCGAGAAGAACGCACCCGAACGTCGATCTCGGCGGCCGCGCGCCCAGAAGAACGTAAGTGGCCCTATGCAATTCGAATCGCGCTGACCGCAACCATCGCCCCGGTCCCGTCCCGTCGGCCAGGGTGGAGACGAAATCCCTTCCACCGATGAGGACTTCCATGACACCGCAATTCACCGGGACACGTCGCATCACCGGCCGTGAACTGCTGGACCGGTTGGCCGAACCCGGCGCCGAGCTGGCCATCCTCGACCTGCGCAGCCCGCTGGAACGCAGCCGCGGCCACATCGCCGTCAGCGCCGGTCTGCCCTACCACGACCTCGAAGAACGCATCGGCCGGCTGGTCCCCGACCGCGCCACCCCGGTGGTGCTGGCCGGCAGCCCCGAGGTCGACGAACGCGGTGCGGCACTGCTGAACCGGCTCGGCTACACCGACGTCGCCGTGCTCGACAACGGCATCGACGGCTGGAAAAGCGCCGGTGGGCGCATCTACACCGGCACCAACGTGCGCAGCAAGACGCTCGGCGAGTGGATCGAGCACCGCTACCACACCCCCACCGTCGACCCCGACACCGTGGCGGCCTGGCGGGCCGAGGGCATCGACGTGGTGCTGCTCGACAGCCGTCCGGCCGCCGAGTACCGCCACCACCACATCCCGGAGGCCTACAACTCCGAGGGCGGAGCCGAACTCGTCTACCGCGCAGGCGAACTCGTCACGAATCCGGACACCCGGGTGGTGATCAACTGCGCCGGCCGCACCCGCGGCATCGTGGCCGCCCAGTCGTTGATCAACACCGGCATCGCCAACCCGGTGTTCTCGCTGCGCAACGGCACCCCGGCATGGCAGCAGTCCGGGCGGCCGCTGGCCTTCGGCGACGGCCCGGCCGCGCCCCGGCCCGAGCGCGTGGACGCGCGCCTGGCCGAGTGGGCGGTCACCACGCTGGACCGGGCCGGCGCGGCGACCGTCGACACCGCCACCGCGGCCCGGCTGCTGGCCGACGGGCCCGGAACCGTCTACCTGTTCGACGTCCGCACCCCCGAGGAGTTCCGCGACGGCCACTACGCCGCGGCGGTGTCCGCCCCGGGCGGGCAGCTCGTGCAGGCCACCGACGAGTACATCGCGGTGCGCGGCGCACACGTGGTGCTCGTCGACACCCCGGACTTCGTCCGGGCCGCCAACACCGCCCAGTGGCTGCGGTTCCTGCACGACGGCCCGCTGTCGGTGCTGGCCTGGCACCCCGACCGCGACGTGGCGCGGCCGACGCCGGCCGACGTGCCGGTGCCGCGGGTGGCGACGCTGGACTGGCCGGAGCTGGCCCGGTGGCGTGCCGACGACGCGGTCTCGATCGTCGACCTGCGACCGTCGGATGCCTATGCGGCGGCGCACATTCCGGGCTCGGTGCACGCCCGCCGCGAACACCTCGACGAGCTGCTCGCCGAGGCCGGGGCCCGGCCGGTGGTGCTCGTCGGCGACGACGACTTCCGCGCCGAGCACATCGCCGCCGGGCTGCCCGGCACCCGCGTGCTGGCCGGGGGCATCGGCGCCGCCGGCGAACTCACCGACGAGCAGCCGCGGTACGCCGGCGAGATCGTCGACCGGGTCGGCCCGCCGGACTTCGGCCCGGAGCGCGACGCCTGGTACGCCGCCTACTTCGAGTGGGAGCTGTCGCTGCTGCGGGAGAGCGCCGGCGACCCGTTCTTCGACTTCGACGCGATCGAACGGCGATGACCGAGGTCCAGATCCGCCCGGCCGGTACGGCCGCACCGCCGCTGCCGCTGGTAACCCGCGAGTACCACCCGGCGCGGTCGGCCACCGGACGCCGCCGGGCCGGCCGGCTGGGCACCGCCGGGGTGCGGTTGCTGGTGCCGGTCGCGCTGCTGGTGGTCTGGCAGCTCGTCGCCGGCCTGGGCTGGCTCAGCCCCAACGTACTGCCCGGGCCGCTGGCCATCCTCGAGGCCTACCGGGAGCTGTGGGCCGCCGGGGATCTGCAAGCCGCCCTGCCGATCTCGCTGCAGCGGGCCGGACTGGGGCTGGCGATCGGCGGCACCGCCGGGCTGCTGCTCGGCATCGCCGCGGGCCTGTGGTCGGTCGCCGAACGGGTCTACGACGCGCCGCTGCAGATGCTGCGCACCATTCCGTTCATCGCGATGGTGCCGCTGTTCGTGGTGTGGTTCGGCATCGGCGAGACATCCAAGGTGGCGCTCATCGTCGGGGCGTCGACCTTCCCGGTGTACCTCAACACCTACCACGCCATCCGGAGCATCGACCGCAAGCTGATCGAGGTCGCCGACACCTTCGAACTGCGCCGGGTGGAGGCGATCCGGCTCATCGTGGTGCCGCTGGCGATGCCCGGCATCCTGGTCGGCTGGCGGTACGCCGCGGGCACCGCGCTGCTGGCGCTGGTGGCCGCCGAGCAGATCAACACCACCTCCGGCATCGGCTACATCCTCAACACCGCCAACCAGTTCCAGCGCACCGACATCATCATCGCCGGCATCCTGGTGTACGCCCTGCTCGGCGTCGCCGTCGACGTGGTGATGCGGCTCGTCGAACGCTACGCCCTGCCCTGGAGGGCCACCCATGACGGCAACTGACGTCATCGAACTCGACGGTCTGTCCAAGCGCTACGGCGACCAGGTCATCCTGGACGACTTCAGCCTCACCGTCCGCCGCGGCGAATTCGTCGCCCTGCTGGGCCGTTCCGGCACCGGCAAGACGACCCTGCTGCGCATCCTGGCCGGTCTGGAGAACGCCACCTCGGGGCGGGCACGCATCGCCGCCCGCACCTCGGTGGTCTTCCAGGAACCCAGACTCATTCAGGCCCAACGTGTCTGGCGGAACGTGGTGCTGTCGGCCGGGCGCGACCGCGACGGCTACGACCGCGCCCTCGCGGCACTGGGCGAGGTGGGGCTGGCCGACAAGGCGCACGCCTGGCCCAAGAGTCTCTCCGGCGGCGAGGCGCAACGGGTGGGGCTGGCCCGGGCGCTGTTCCGCTCCCCGGACCTGCTGCTGCTCGACGAACCGTTCGGCGCGCTCGACGCGTTCACCCGCCGCACCGCCCAGGAGCTGGTGACCACCCTGTGGCAGGAGCACCGGGTCGGGGTGTTGCTGGTCACCCACGACATCGAGGAGGCCGTGCTGCTGGCCGACCGGATCGTCGTGCTCGGCAACGGTCTGGTGCAGGCGGACCTCCCGGTCGAACTGCCCCGCCCCCGCGACGTCACCTCACCGGCGTTCAACGCCGTCAAACGCCGTGTTCTCGCCGCCCTCGACAACTGAAAGACCAACCATGAAACGGATTCTCGCGCTGCTGGTGGCCCTGCCGCTGCTGGCCGGACTGCTGACCTCCTGCGGTTCGGACGACACCTCGGGCACCAAACTCGTCATCGCCTACCAGGACAACGGGATCCCGACCCTGATCGGCGAGTCCGGGGTGCTCGACGACGCCCCCTACACCGTCGAATGGGCGATCCTGGCCGGCCCGGCCGCCAACCTCACCGCGCTGTACGGCCGCACCATCGACGTCGGGCACATGGGCGACACCTCACTGACCATCGAACAGGCCAACGCCGACCGGGAGTGGACCGAGCAGACCGTCCCGCTGAAGATCATCGCCGGCTGGCGCAACGACTACGATCCGCGCTACCCGCCGCTGGTCACCGCGGTGCGCGCCGACTCCGGGATCGAGTCCCTGGCCGATCTGCGCGGCCGCAGCTGGGGCTACAACTTCGGCGGCTACAACCACGCCCAGTACCTGGTGTCGCTGGCCCGGGCGGGGTTGACCGAGGCCGACATCGAGCCGGTGAAGTTCAACGACGGCAACGCCTCGGCGGCGGCGTTCAACTCCGGGCAGGTGCAGGTGTACTCCGGCAGCCACGGCCCGATCCTGTCCGCGCTGGCCAGTGGCCAGGCCAGGATCCTGCTCACCGACCGCGACACCGGGATCCCCGCGCTGAACGTCTGGACGGCCCGCACCGACGTGCTGGCCGACCCGGACAAGGACGCCGCGCTGCGCGACTTCTTCGGCCGCCTGGCCCGGTTCTGGCAGTGGTACGCCGACCACCCCGACCAGGTGCGGCAGACGCTGCAGCGCACCCTCAAACTCGACGAGCACCGTGCGGCATTCGAGTACCACACCCGCAGCGGCCCGTTCCGCAGGCTCGACGAGGCGCTGGTCGCCGAGGAACAGGCGGTGGCCGACGAACTGGCCCGCGCCGGAGCGATCAAGAAGCCCGTCGACGTGGCCATCGAATACGACCCCCGCTACAACGACGTCCAGCAGGCCCAGGCCCCACAACCGGCGGAGAAATGACCATGACGACTCCTCAGACCCGCACCCGGCCGGTCACCCCGGACCGCTTCCTGGACCAGCTGGCCGGCGTGGCCTCCGAGATCGCCTCCGGGGCAACCGAACGCGACCGGCAGCGGCGCTACCCCGTCGACGGGGTGGAACGGTTGCGCGACATCGGGTTCTGGGCGCTGACCACTCCGCAGCAGTTCGGCGGGCTCGGTTTCGACCAGGAGGTGCTCGTCGCCGCCATCCTGACGCTCGCGGCCGCCGACGGCAGCCTCGGGCAGATCCCGCAGAACCACTTCAGCACGATCGAACGGCTGCGCCTGCTGCCGGATTCGCCGCAGCGCAACCAGGTGCTCGCCGCCGTCGGGTCGGGTGCGTTCCTCGGCAACGCCACCGCCGAGCCCGGCGACCGCCCGCCCGGTCAGGCGGAGACCACGCTGCGCCGCGACGCCGACGGCACGCTGCGGCTGACCGGGCGCAAGGTGTACGCGACCGGGGCGATCCTGGCCGACCTGGTGTCGGTCAAGGCCCGCGACGAACGAGGGGTATCGCGGGATCTGGTGCTGCCCAGAAAAACCCCGGGGCTGGTCGTCAACGACGACTGGGACGCCATCGGGCAGCGCACCACCGGCTCGGGCAGCGTGGAGTTCCACGACGTCGTCGTCGACCCGTTGCAGGTGCTGCCCGCGCTGCACGATCCGCGCGCGGTCTACCGGCATTCGGCGCTGAATCACATCGTGCACGCGGCGATCGACGTGGGCCTGGCCGAAGGCGCGCTGCGCGAGGCGGTTTCACTCGCGCGGGTGGTGCACGCCGGCCGCGGGGCACCGGGGCGGGAGTTCCGCCACGACCCGCTCGGGGTGGCCACCCTCGGTGAGCTGAACATCACCACGTGGACGGCGCGCTGCGCGGTGGAGACCGCCGCGCGCGGCCTGGCGCGGTTGACCGACGTCTCCCCGCTGACCGCGGTGCTGGAGGTGTTCTACCAGGTGCTGCAGGCCAAGGTGGTGGGCGCGCGGGCCGCCCTGGAGGTGACCTCGACGCTGTTCGACATCGGCGGGTCCAGCGCGACGCGGCCGGCGCTGGGCCTGGACCGCTACTGGCGCGATGCCCGTACCCACACCCTGCACGACGCGGTGCGGTGGAAGCCGTACGCGCTGGGTCGCTGGCTGATCGACGACCAGGTCGCCGATCCGTGGACGCTGGCCCACCCGCTGCGCGACCTGGCCGGCGTGGACCAGCCGTAACGTCCTGCCTGTTTCAATTGTTTCAATCACCGGAACGGCGGGGTACCCTGGAGGCATGACCCGCGCCGTTGCCACGCTGGTCCGCGACATCGAGGCCCGGGTGCGCCGCGACGCCCGGTTCGCCGACGTGCTCGGCGAGCTGCTCGAGGCGCCCACCGAGCCGCACGGCGCACTGCGCCGCTCGGTCGCGCACGCGCTCAACGAACAGCGCCGGGCCGCGGCGGTGCAGGAGTTCATCGCCGGGGCGCTGTCCACCGCGCAGGTGCAGGCCCGGCTCGGCTACGCCACCCCGCAGGCGGTGCACCGGCTGCGCAGCCGGGGGCGGCTGCTCGGGGCGACCGTGGGCAACCAGACCTGGTTTCCGGCCTGGCAGTTCGACGACACCGGCCTGCGCCCGGAGCTGCCGCGCATCCTCGAGCTGCTGACCCGGTTCACCGCCGACGCCGTGGCCGCCGACCGCATCATGCGGCTGTCCCGCGACGACCTGGACGGCCTGTCTGTCGCCGAGGCACTCGACCGGCCGGAGACCGCGCCGGCGGCCCGGCGGGCCCTGACCGCGCTCGGTGCCTGAGCTGCTCGGCGGCTACCGCCGCCCGCTGCCCGACGACCGGCCCCGCGGGCTGCGCAGCCGCACGCTGCGCGCGGGCACGGTGCTGTGGCGCATCGAGGCCGAGCCGCCCGGCACGTGGGACTGGGGCGGGTTCCCGCAGCCGCGCTACCGGTTCGACCCGGCATCGGGGGCGTTCCGCACCCGCTACGCCGGGGCGGAGCCGGCAGGCGCGTTCCGGGAACGCTACCGGGCGACCGGGCTGATGATCCCCGCCGACCACGCCGGCCACCACCTCGTCGAACTGGTGGCGCGCCGGCCGATCCGGGTGCTGGACCTGCGCAGCGAGCACAACCTCGACGCGCTCGACGTCGACGACCAGATCAGCACCGGCCAGCACGACGCGGTGTGGCAGACCTGCCAGCGGCTGGCCGACGCGGCCCGGCGCTGGTGGCCCGACCTGGATGCGATCGTCTACCGCTCCCGCACCACCCCGCAGCGGTCGGTCAACTACGCGTTCTTCGGCGACGCCGCGTTCCGGATCCGGCACTGGCGACTGGCCGAGCACGCCGACCTGCTCACCGATCTGGTGCTGCGGCACGGCTTCACGGTGGGCTGGCCGCTGGGCGGGTGACGGGGTGCTCCCGCGCGTCGGTTACCGGGCGTCCCGGAAGTAGGGCTCCACCGTGCCGTTCAGTTTGACCACCATCGGGTTGCCGCGGCGGTCCTTGGCCGGCAGCTCGACGCGGATCCAGCCCTCGGTGACGTCGTACTCGTGCACATTGGTCCGCTCGGCGCCGTTGAAGCGGATGCCCACACCGCGCAGCAGTGCCGCCTCGTCGTAGAACGGGCTGCGCGGGTCGATGGACAGATGATCCGGTGGAACGTCGGTGTTCTGGTCCTGGGTCATGACGGCCTTCGTTGGATGTTGCGTGGTCTCACCGAGAACCTACGCGAGGCGATCACAGGGAAACAAAAAGCGGCCCCGGGATCTCCCGGAACCGCCTCTCATGCTGTCGGGCTGACAGGATTTGAACCTGCGACCACTTGACCCCCAGTCAAGTGCGCTACCAAGCTGCGCCACAGCCCGCCGCTGCCGGTGAACCCGCCAGCGGTGAGCAGTTTACCCGAGGACCGCGCGCGGACTGAAATCCGGTCCCCCGGCGCGTCACCCGCCCCGGTCAGACGTGCAGCAGCCGGTACAGCCCGATCAGGCCGACCACGACGATCACCGCGCGCAGCGCGTTGGGCGACAACCGCCGCCCGTAGTGGGCGCCCAGCCACCCGCCGACCAGCGAGCCCACCGCGATCAGCCCGGCCGCGGCCCAGCTGATCCGGTCGAAGGCCACCAGGGCGAACCCGAGCGCGGCGACGACGTTGACGATCAGCGACAGCAGGTTCTTGGCGGCGTTCATCCGCTGCATCGACTCCGGCAGCAGCACCGCCATCCCGGCCAGCAGCAGGATGCCCTGTGCGGCGGTGAAGTAGCCGCCGTAGACGCCGATGGCGAAGGTGACCGCGACGAGCGCGGCCATCCGGCCGGTCGAGACGTGGTCGGCCTCCCGTCCGGCCGCCTCGGCACGCTGCCGGGCCCAGGCCTGGATTCGCGGCCCGATCACCACCAGCACCAGGGCCAGCGCCAGCAGCACCGGGACGACCTGCGCGAACACCCGCTCGGGCAGGTGCAGCAGCAGCCAGGCGCCGAGCGCGGCGCCGGTCAGCGAGGCCGGCACCTGCCACCGCAGCCGGTGCCACTGGCCGGCCAGCTCGCGCCGGTAGCCCCAGGTGCCGGACACCCCGCCGGCGACCAGGCCGATGGCATTGGACATCGTCGCGGTGACCGGCGGGAAGCCGAGCGCGACCAGGGTCGGGAAGGTGATCAGCGTGCCGGAGCCGACGACGGCGTTGATGGCCCCGGCCCCCACCCCGGCCAGGGCGATGAGAACCATGTCGAGGACGGGCACTCGGCTAACCCTAGGTGCAGTTCCCCGGAAGGGGATGTGCGGGTGGGCGATACCACGTCACCGGCGTTCCGCCCCGGTTTGTCGGTGGCCGGATCTAGCATCGAACACATGTTCGATAAATCGGTGTTTGAGCTGCCGGCCCCGGGCTCGATGAGCCGGGCGGAGTTGGCCGCGCACACCGAGTGGTGGGAGTGGGTGATCGCGCGGGCGTCGTCGAATCTGGCGACGGTGGTCGGCGAGTGGACACGGCGGCGGGTGGGCAGGCTGGATGTGCCCAAACCGCGCTGGGAGACCGACGCCTGGCGGGACACCACCGCCGAGATCGGGCCGCTGCTGCGGGCCGGTCGCCGCGGTGCGGCGCGCTGGATGCACATCGGGCTGGCACTGCGCGAGCGGTTACCGCAGGTGGCCGGGCTGTTGGCGGCGGGGCGGATCCCCTTCGAGGTCGCCGCGGCGGTCTGCTGGGAAACCCGCGAGATCGAGGACGCCGAGACGGTGGCGGTGATCGACGCCGAGCTGGCGGCCAAAGCCACCCGGTTCGGGGCGTTGTCGGCCCCGCAGTTGAAGCGCCGGATCGGGGCGGTGATCGCTGCGTGCGATCCGCAGGCCGGCGAGCGGGCCCGACAGCGGCGCCGTGACCGGTTTGTGCATGTCAGCTACTTCCGTGACGGCTCGGGCCTGGCGTCGGTGTACGCCCGGCTGTACGCCCATGACGCGCAGGCGTTGCAGCAGCGCACCCAGACCCTGGCCCAGAGTGTGTGCGAGCAGGATCCCCGCACCATCGATCAACGGCTGGCAGATGCGTTGGGAGCGGTGCTGGCCGGCCACGACGCCCTGGCCTGCGCCTGCGACGACCCGGCGTGTCCGGCCAAGACCGACCCGGCCGCCCGCCGCCGCGAGGTCACCATCACCGTCGTCACCGACCCGGCCACCCTCACCACCCCGCGCGACCGGCAGCTCCACGGCCCCTGCCCCGCCACCGACAATTGGGCCGGCACCCCCGACGACGGCGGCGCGATCGGCGACAGCGGCCCCGGCCCCGATGCATCGGCCACCGAGCCGTCAGGCACCGGGGTCGACCACACCGCCGACGGGCCCGTCTCCAGCGGGGAATCAGCCGACTGCCCCGAAACCGCCGAGGTGCAACCGGCCGCAGCCGGGAACTGCCCGCCCGGGAACTGCCCGCCGGCCCCGCAACCGGTGGCGGTGCTGATGGGTGGGCACGTGCTACCGGCGGCGGTGATCGCCGAACTCATCGACGCCGGGGCGAAGGTCAAACCCCTCAAACCGCCCGGCCCCGACCCCGAACCGCACTACCGGCCCTCCGCGGCGCTGGCCGCCTACATCCGCGCCCGCGACCTCACGTGTCGGTTTTTCGGCTGCCAGGTCCCCGCCGACCAATGCGACATCGACCACACCGTCCCCTGGCCGGCCGGGCCCACCCACCCGGCCAACCTGGTCTGCCTGTGCCGGGTCCACCACCGCCTGAAAACCTTCCACCCCGGCTGGCAGTCCCACCAGCACCCCGACGGGGTCATCGAATGGACCACCCCCACCGGCCACACCGTCACCACCCACCCCGGCAGCCACCAACTCCTGCCCGAGGCCACCGCACCCGCACGACACAACAAACCCCCACCCGAACACCGATAGCGGTGTCCCGTCCACGCCGTCGGGCGGCGAGTTCGGCCTACCGCCGGATTACCGGGTGCGCGAACGCTTCTCCCGCACCCGCACGTTGATCCGGACCGGGCTGCCCTCGAACCCGAACTGCTCGCGCAGCCGCCGCTCCAGGAACCGCCGGTAGCCGGCCTCCAGGAAGCCGGTGGTGAACAGCACGAAGGTGGGCGGCCGGATGGCGGCCTGGGTGGCGAACAGGATCTTGGGCTGCCGCCCGCCGCGCACCGGCGGCGGCGTCGCGGCCACGACCTCGCGGATGAAGTTGTTGAGCTGGCTGGTGGGCACCCGGGTCTCCCAGGACGCCAGCGACTTCTCCAGGGCGGGCACGAGCTTCTGCACCGCCCGGCCGGTGGCGGCCGAGATGTTGACCCGCGGCGCCCAGCGCACCTGCACCAGTTCCAGGTCGATCTCGCGTTCCAGGTCGTAGCGGCGGTCCTCGTCGACGAGGTCCCACTTGTTGAACGCCAGCACCAGTGCGCGGCCGGCCTCGATGACCATCGAGATGACCCGCAGATCCTGCTCGCTGATCGGCTGCGAGGCGTCGATGAGCACGATCACCACCTCGGCGGCGTCGATGGCGCCGTGGGTGCGCACCGAGGCGTAGAACTCGTGGCCGCGGGCCTGGTTGACCTTGCGGCGCAACCCGGCGGTGTCGACGAACCGCCAGGTCTTGCCGCCGAGCTCGATGAGCGAGTCGACCGGGTCGACGGTGGTGCCGGCGGCGTCGTGCACCACCGACACCTGGTCGCCGGCCAACCTGTTCAGCAGCGAGCTCTTGCCGACGTTGGGCTTGCCGACCAGCGCCACCCGGCGCGGACCGGTGCCGCCGGCGCCGACCTGGGAGGTCTCCGGCAGCACCTCGAGCACCCGGTCGAGCAGCTCGGCCACCCCGCGGCCGTGCATGGCGCTGATCGGCAGCGGCTCGCCCACCCCGAGCGACCACAGCGCGGCGGCGTCGGCCTCGAGCAGCTCGTTGTCGACCTTGTTGGCGGCCAGGAACACCGGCTTGCCGGACCGGCGCAGCATCCTGGCGGCGGCCTCGTCGGCGGCGGTGGCGCCGACGGTGGCGTCGACGACCAGGACGATCGCGTCGGCGGTGCGCATGGCGACCAGCGCCTGGTCGGCGACGAGCTGCTGCAGCCCCTTGGCGTCGGGCTCCCAGCCGCCGGTGTCCTGCACGACGAACCGGCGGGTGCCCCACAGCGCCTCGTAGGAGACCCGGTCGCGGGTCACCCCGGGCACGTCCTGCACCACCGCCTCGCGGCGGCCCAGGATCCGGTTGACCAGGGTGGACTTGCCGACGTTGGGGCGGCCCACCACGGCCACCACCGGCAGCGCGGCCGCGGCCTCCTGCACCGCCTCGGCGAACTCGCCCGGGATGTCCCCGCCGATCCGCCAGTCGTTCTCGTCGACCCAGGTGCCGTCGCCCGGGATCGCCTCGGCCCCGATCTCGTCGCCGTTCACCGCACCTCCTCACGTTCGGCGGCGCGCTCGGCGACCAGCTCCAGCAGCCGGGCCAGCACCTCGTCCCTGGTCATGTCGCTGGTGTCGACCACCACGGCGTCGTCGGCGGCGCGCAGCGGCGACGTCGCGCGGGTGGAGTCGAGGTGGTCACGGCGCTGCACGTCGGCCAGCACGCCGGCGTAGTCGTCCGGCAGGCCCTTGGCGACGTTCTCGGCGTTGCGCCGGCGGGCCCGTTCCTCCGCGGACGCGGTCAGGAAGATCTTCAGATCCGCGTCGGGCAGCACCACGGTGCCGATGTCGCGGCCCTCCACCACGACGCTGCCCGGTCCGGCGGCCAGCTCGCGTTGCAGCGCCACCAGCCGCTCCCGCACCGCGGGCACCGCCGAGACGGCCGAGACCGCGCGGGTGACCTCGGGGCCGCGGATCTCGTCGGAGACCTCCTCGCCGGCCAGGTAGAAGTGGTCCTCGTCGGGGTCGTAGCCCACCGAGACCCGGGCCTGTTCGGCGACCGCGGCGACGGCGTCGGCATCGGCCGGGTCGACCCCGGCGCGCAGCACCGCCAGCGTGACGATGCGGTACATCGCCCCGGTGTCCAGGTAGCGAGCCCCCAGGGAGCGCGCCAGCCCCCTTGAGACCGTTGACTTTCCGGTGCCCGCCGGGCCGTCGACGGCGATCACCAGTGCCCGTGTCACAAACCCACCGCCTTGTACAGTTCGCCGATCTCCTTGCGGTTGAGGGCGCGGATGCTGCCCGGCCGTTGCTCGCCGAGCGCGACCGTCCCGATGTGGGTGCGCACCAGCTCCTGCACGGGGTGGCCGACCTTGGCCATCATCCGCCGCACGATGCGGTTGCGGCCCTCGTGCAGGGTGATCCGCACCATCGACTTGCCGGGCATGGCGTCGACCACCGCGAAGTCGTCGACCCGGGCCGGCCCGTCGTCGAGTTCGATGCCCTCGCGCAGCTGTCTGCCCAGCCCGCGGGGCACCTTACCGAGCACGGTGGCGACGTAGGTCTTGGGCACCTCGTAGGACGGGTGCATGAGCCGGTGGCCGAGTTCGCCGTCGTTGGTCAGGATCATCAGGCCCTCGGTGTCGGCGTCGAGCCGGCCGACGTGAAAGAGCTTCTTGTTGCCGCGCACCCGGTGCTCGACCAGGTCGCCGACGCAGGGCCGGCCGCGCTCGTCGCTCATCGTCGACAGCATGCCGCGCGGCTTGTTGATGGCCAGGTAGATCAGCGTGTCGTCGAGCACCACCCGGGTGCCGTCGACGTGGATCACGGCGGTGTCCGGGTCGACGCGGGTGCCGAGCTCGCGCACCACCTCGCCGTCGACCTCGACCCGGCCCTGCAGGATCAACTGTTCGGCCTGCCGGCGCGACGCCACGCCGGCCTGCGACAGCACCTTCTGCAGGCGCACCCCTTCGGAAGCGGTCATCTCAGTCCTGGTCCACGTCGATGGTCTGGGGTTGTTCGGCGTCTTGCCGCGACGCCCGGAGTTTTGCGAAACGCGGTTCCTCATCGAGGTTTTCACTCAGGTCGTCGATCACATCCACATCCGGCAGCAGGGGCGCGATATCGGGCAGTTCGTCCAGCGAGTTCAGCCCCAGCCGCTCCAGGAACAGGTCGGTGGTGGCGAACGTGGTCGCCCCGGTCTCCGGGTCGGTGCCGGCCTCGGTGATCAGCCCGCGGGCGACCAGGGTGCGCATCACGCCGTCGACGTTGACGCCGCGCACCGCGCTCACCCGGGCCCGGGTGACCGGCTGGCGGTAGGCGATGACGGCCAGCGTCTCCAGGGCGGCGCGGGTCAGTTTGGAGCGGGAGCCGTCGAGCAGCAGTCGCTCCACGTACGGCGCGTAGCGGGCCCGGGTGTACATCCGCCAGCCGCCGCCGGCCTCGCGCAGGTCGATGCCACTGGCCCGTGCGGTGAACTGCTCGGCCAGCCGGCGCAGCAGCGTCTCCACCCGCGCCGCGGGCTGCTCGGTGACCTCGGCCAGGGTGTCGACCCCGACCGGGCTGTCGGCCACCAGCAGCAGGGCCTCCAGGACGGCGGTGAGTTCGTCGTCGCCGAGCGGGGCGAGATCCGAGGGCACACCGGTGGCGCCGGGTTCGGCACCGTCGGGTTCGACACCGATGCCGGTGTCGGCATCGGATCGGTCGTCAGTCATAGTCGCCATTCTCCGCCGTCGCCAGGTGTTCGCTGGTGGGGCGTTCCCCGGTCCACGAAACCTGGAGCACACCGAGCGGTTCTGGTTGTTCGAATGCTACCGCCCGCGCCCGGAACAGTTCGAGCAGCGCCAGGAACCGCCCGACGATCTCGATGCCGCTGGTGCAGTCGGCCACCAGCTCGCCGAAGGTGGCCCACTGCCCCACCCCGCGCCGCTCCAGGATCGCCATCAGCTTGCGGGCCTGCTCGGGCACCGACACCTTCGGGGCGTGCAGATGGTCGGTGCGCACGGTGGGCACCGGCCGGGGCCGGAACGCCGCGGCGGCGATCTCGGCGAAGCCGCGCGCGTCCACGCCGAGGTCGACCTCGGGCAGCAGGTTGGCGTAGCGCTCCTCCAGCGACACCGCCCGCGGGTAGCTGCGTAGTGCGGCGGCCTCGAGTTCGGCGAACATCTCGGCGACGTGCTTGAAGGCCCGGTACTGCAGCAGCCGGGCGAACAGCAGGTCGCGCACCTCGAGCAGCTCGAGGTCCTCCTCGTCGGTGACCTCGCCGCGCGGCAGCAGCCGGGCGGCCTTGAGGTCGAGCAGGGTGGCGGCCACCACCAGGAAGGCGGTGGTCTCGTCCAGCGACAGCTGCGAGCCGATCTCGCGGGTGTAGGCGATGAACTCGTCGGTGACCTGGTGCAGCGCCACCTCGGTGACATCGAGCCGGTGCGCGTAGATCAGCTGCAGCAGCAGATCGAACGGCCCCTCGAAGTTGCTCAGCCGGACCTGGAACCGGGTGGTGAACTCACTCACGCGCCCACTCGGTGGATGACCTCGCGGGCCAGTGCCCGGTACGCCTCCGCCCCGGACGATTTCGGCGCCCAGGTGGTGATCGGCTCGCCGGCCACGCTGGTCTCGGGGAACCGCACGGTGCGGGTGATGACGGTGTCGAACACCAGGTCGCCGAACCGTTCGACGACCCGGGCCATCACCTCGCGGGCGTTGACGGTGCGCGGGTCGTAGCGGGTCACCAGGATGCCGCAGATGTGCAGCTTCGGGTTGAGCCGGTCGCGCACCTTGTCGACGGTGTCGGTCAGCAGCGCCAGCCCGCGCAGCGAGAAGTACTCGCACTCGGTGGGGATGATGACGGCGTCCGCGCAGGCCAGCCCGTTGACGGTGAGCAGGCCCAGCGACGGCTGGCAGTCGATGAGCACGTAGTCGTAGCGGTCCAGCACCGGGTAGAGGGCGCGGGCCAGCGCCTGCTCCCGGCCCACCTCGGCGACCAGCTGGATCTCCGCGGCGGACAGGTCGATGTTGCTGGGCACCAGGTCGAGGTCCTTGACCCGGGTGGAGATGAGCACGTCCTCGATCGACACCCGGGGCTCGACGAGCAGGTTGTAGACGGTGTTGTCCAGCTCGTAGTGCGGCACGCCCAGCCCGGCCGACAGCGCGCCCTGCGGGTCGAGGTCGACCAGCAGCACCCGGCGGCCGTACTCGGCCAGGCTGGCACCGAGGTTGATCGTCGAAGTGGTCTTGCCGACGCCGCCCTTCTGGTTGCACATCGCGATGACCTTGGCCGGGCCGTGCGAGGTCTTCGGCGCCGGCTCGGGCACCGGCCGGGGCGGACGCCCGGTGAGCCCGACGGGGACGCCGGTGGCGCCCGTGTCGCCGGTCATGCCGACACCACGCCGGTCAGGCGGCCGATCCCCATGGCGAACATCGCCGAAAGTCTAACGGTGCCGGACCGCCCGGGTCTGCAGACCCGCTGGTGACACCGCCGGATCGACCTAGTTGGCCCGGGGGTGGGCCCCGGCCCACACCTCGCGCAGGGCGTGCACGGTGACCATGGTGTAGATCTGCGTGGTGGTCACCGAGGCGTGGCCGAGCAGTTCCTGCACCACCCGCACGTCCGCGCCGCCCTCGAGCAGGTGGGTGGCGAAGGAGTGCCGCAGCGTGTGCGGGGACACCCCGGCGGTGATGCCGGCCCGCTCGGCGGCGTCCTGCAGCACCTGCCAGGCGCTCTGCCGGGACAGCCGCCCGCCGCGGGCGTTGAGGAACACCGCGGGGGTGCCGCGGCCGCGGCGCACGAGCTCGGGCCGGCCGCGCACCAGGTAGGCCTCCAGCGCGGCCACCGCGGGCCGGCCCACCGGCACCAGCCGCTGCTTGCCGCCCTTGCCGCGCAGCAGCGCCGAGCGGGCCCGGGTGTCGATGTCGTCGAGGTCCAGGCCGACGGCCTCGGAGATGCGGGCGCCGGTGGAGTACAGCAGCTCCAGCAGTGCCCGGTTGCGCAGCGCCAGCGGCCCGTCGGCGGCGGAGTCGCCGCCGGCCCCCTCGAGCAGGGCCAGCACCTCGTCGACCGACAGGCTCTTGGGCAGCCGCCGGGCCGGGGTGGGCGGTTTCACCGACCGGGCCGGGTCGGTGTCGGTCAGGCCCTCGGCGGCGGCGAACCGGTGCAGTCCGCGCACCGCGATCAGCGCCCGGGCCGCCGACACCGCCGACAGCGCCGGGACGCCGTGCTCGGGCTCGCCGCGGCGCAGCGCCACCAGGAAGTCGGCGACGTCGGTCTCGGTGACCCCGGCCAGGTCGTCGATGCCGCGCCGGGTCAGGTGGTCGGCGTAGCGGCGCAGGTCGCGCCGGTAGGAGCTGAGCGTGTTGGCCGCCACCCCGCGCTCGATGGCGAGATGGTCGAGGTAGCCGCGGATCTGGCCGTCCAGCGCGCCACCCGCCCCGCCGGTGCGGGGCGCCGGTTGGGTCACCTGGCCCGCTCCCGGGCCCGCTTGCGGGCCGCGAACGCGGTCGGCCGGTCCGGCCAGGGCGCGTCCACCGGCCGCAGCCCGGCCGGGTCGGTCACCGTCGCCGCTGCCAGGATCCCGCCCACGGCAAGGGAATTGACGATCTCTCCGGCGAGCACCATGCGCACCGCGGTGTCCAGCGGGAACCAGCGCAGCTGCAGGTCGGCCTCCTCGTCGTGGGCCTGCGGCCGCGGCACCTGCGACAGGCCGGTGGCCAGGTAGACCCGCACGCTCTCGTCGCTGAACCCGGGCGCGGAGATCAGGTCCACCAGCACGTGCCAGTCCCGGGCGGCCAGCCCGGCCTCCTCGCGCAGCTCGCGGGCGGCGGTGTGGTGCGGCGGCTCGCCGTCGGCGTCGAGCAGCCCGGCGGGCAGCTCCCACAGCCGGCGGCGGACCGGGTGGCGGTACTGGTAGACCAGCGCCACGTTGCGGTGCTCGTCGAGCGCGACCACGGCGACCGCGCCGTAGTGTTCGACGATCTCCCGGCGCGCGGTGCCGCCGCCGGGCATGCGGACCTCGTCGGCACGCAGCGCGAAGATGCTGCCGAGGTGCAGAAGCTCGCTGTCGACGGTCTCGAAGTCGTGTTCAGCCACGGTGCACGGGCTCGAGGTGCCCGACCTCGTCGTCCTCCAGCTCCTGGGGCCCGACGCCGTTCGTGGGCTGCTCGGGGATCTCCACCGGCAGCCGCTCGGCGGCCTTGTAGTCCAGGGCGGCGCCGATGAACGCCTTGAACAGCGGATGCGGACGGGTCGGCCGGCTCTTGAGCTCCGGGTGGGCCTGGGTGCCCACCAGGAACGGGTGCACCTCGCGCGGGTACTCGACGAACTCGACGAGGTGCCCGTCGGGCGAGGTGCCGGAGAACCGCAGCCCGCTGGCGGCGATGCGGTCGCGGTAGGCGTTGTTGACCTCGTAGCGGTGCCGGTGCCGTTCGGAGACCTCGGTGGTGCCGTAGGCCTCGGCGACGATCGAGCCCGGCTCGAGCACCGCCGGGTAGGCGCCCAGCCGCATGGTGCCGCCGAGGTCGGCCTCACCGGAGACCGCCTGCACCTGGTCGGCCATCGTGGCGATGACCGGGTCGGGGGTGTCCGGGTCGAACTCGGCGGAGTTGGCCCCGGTGATGCCGACCGAGCGGGCCGCCTCGATGACGATGCACTGCAGGCCCAGGCACAGGCCGAGCACCGGCACCCCGTGGGTGCGGGCGTAGCGGATGGCGCCGAGCTTGCCCTCGATGCCGCGGATGCCGAACCCGCCGGGGATGAGCACCCCGTGCACGTCGCCGAGCGCGTCGGCGGCGCCGGCCTCGGTCTCGCAGTCGTCGGAGGCCACCCACTTGATCTCCACCCGGGCGTGGTGGGCGAACCCGCCGGCGCGCAGCGCCTCGGCCACCGACAGATAGGCGTCGGACAGGTCGATGTACTTGCCCACCAACGCGATTCGCACGGTCTCCCGCGGCTCGTGCACCCGCTTGAGCAGGTCGTTCCACACCGTCCAGTCGACGTCGCGGAACGGCAGGTTGAGCCGGCGCACCACGAAGGCGTCGAGCTCCTCGCGGTGCAGCACCTTGGGGATGTCGTAGATCGACGGCGCGTCCGGGGTGGAGATCACCCCGTCGATGTCGACGTCGCACATCAGCGCGATCTTGTTCTTCAGCGCCTCGGGCACATCGCGGTCGCAGCGCAGGATGAGTGCGTCGGGGGTGATGCCGATGCTGCGCAGCGCGGCCACCGAGTGCTGGGTGGGCTTGGTCTTCAGCTCACCGGACGGGGCCAGGTAGGGCACCAGCGAGACGTGCAGGAAGAAGCAGTTCTCCCGGCCCACCTCGTGGCGCACCTGGCGGGCCGCCTCGAGGAACGGCAGCGACTCGATATCGCCGACGGTGCCACCGATCTCGGTGATCACCACGTCGGGCCGGTTGCCCTCGGCGTCGGGCTCGGCCATCGCCATGATGCGGCGCTTGATCTCGTCGGTGATGTGCGGGATCACCTGCACGGTGTCGCCGAGGTACTCGCCGCGGCGTTCCTTGGCGATCACGGTCGAATAGATCTGGCCGGTGGTGACATTGGCCGAGCCGGGCAGGTCGCGGTCCAGGAACCGCTCGTAGTGGCCGATGTCGAGGTCGGTCTCGGCGCCGTCCTCGGTGACGAACACCTCGCCGTGCTGGAAGGGGTTCATCGTGCCGGGGTCGACGTTGAGGTACGGGTCGAGCTTCTGCATCGTCACCCGCAGGCCCCGCGCGGTGAGCAGCTGGCCGAGGCTGGAAGCGGTGAGCCCCTTACCGAGCGAGGAGACCACGCCGCCGCTCACGAAGAGGTGCTTGGTGACGGTCTGCGGGTGCTTGCGTAGCGCGGGCAAAAGCAACCTCCGTGACGACGGGCAGGACTGAATGGTTTGGGCTCTTTCGTGAAGATCGAGCCCGCTGGGGGCCTGCCGACCCACGGAACCCCACCTTAACACCGACGCCGACACGTCGTCGCTGACGCGCCGGGCGGCGTGCGGGGGTTACCCGCTCGTCACACCCCGGTCACTGCGGGACCGTGACCGAGGTCGCACCGTGGCCGATGCCGTACTGGCCGGGGCGCCCGCCGGCGACCAGGTCGCCCAGCGCCAGCACCGCGGTGATCCGGCCGGCCTCGGTGTCGATGTCGTCGACGGTGCTCACCGCACCGGACAGCGCCGGGTCGGCCCGGGTGACCGCGACCGCGGCGGTGCCCGTGGCCGAGCCGTCCCGGCCGGCCAGCACCGCGCCGGCGCCGTGGGCGGCCAGCCCGGCGGCGAACCGGGCCACCGTCGCACCCCGGTTGCCGGCCTCCTCCCCCAGGTCGCCGCCGGTGACCACCAGCGCCACGTCGGCCGGCCCGACGCGGTCGTCGTAGCCGATGAACCCGGTGTCGCGCAGCGCGGTCAGCACGGTGTCGCGGGCGGCGTCGTCGACCGGCGGCTGCCCCGGCTCGGTGGCGTCCAGCAGCGCGATGCCGAGCAGGTCACCGGCCTGCGAACCCTGGTCGACCCAGCTGGTGTTCAGCGCGCGGCCGGCCGGCACGATCGGCGAGTTCACCACCGAGAGCAGTTTCTCGGCGGCGTTCGCCTCGACGAACTGCTCGGTCAGCGCGACCCGCCCGGTGACGGTGCCGCCGGCCTGCCCGACCAGCCGGGTCAGCGCGGCGACGTCGTCCTCGGCGGCGTCCGGGGTGACGAACAGCACCGCGGACCTGCCCGCCAGCGCGTCACGCAGTATGCGTGGCGCCATCAGGGCGTCGAATTCGTCTGCCGCCCCGAGTTTTTCGTTCAACGCGTTGCGTTCGTCGGTGAGCCCGTCGATCCGGTCCTGCAGGCTCGCCTTGTCGGCGCGCAGCCCCGACAGCACGGTGTCGGACAGTAGGCCCGACCCGAGCGCGATCCCGACCGCCAGCGCCAAGAACACCGCCGCCAACGAGATCGCATGGGCGCGAAGGCTTATCACCGCCGCTGCCTAACTGACCAGGCCCTGGACCCAGAGCAGGAAGTGGTTCCAGTACGTGCTCGCCCACTCCAGCAGCGCCGCGTCGGCGCGGGACACCCACAGCGCGGCGATCACCGCGACCAGCATGGCCAGCACCAGCATCGCGATCGCCCCGCCGGAGACCCGGCTGCGGTACAGCGTGGCCACCGCATTGGCGTCGACGAGCTTGCGGCTCACCTTGAGCCGGGTGAGGAAGGTCGACGGGTTGGAGCGCTGCCGGGACCGGTCGAAGAACTCCTCGATGCTCGCGCTGTGCCCGCAGGTGACGATCAGCGAGGCGCCGTGGTGGTCGCACAGCAGCAGCGCCAGGTCGGCGGCGGAGCCGGCGGCCGGGAAGGTCATCGCCCCCACCCCGAGATCCTGGATGCGCTCCAGGCCGGGCGCGTGCCCGTCGGCGTCGGCGGGCAGGATGACCTGGGCGCCGCTGCGCAGCACCTCGCTGCTGATCTTGTCCGGGTCGCCGACGATCAGCGCCGGCCGGTAGCCGGCCTTGCGCAGGATGTCCGCGCCGACGCCGACGCCGACCAGCACCGGCTGGTACTCCTTGATGAACGGCTTGAGGGCCTTGAGGTCGGCGGCCGCCGACTCGCCCTCGGCCACCACCACCACGTGCCGGTTGTGCAGGTCGACGTCGATGTCCGGGATGCCGATGCCGTCGATGAGCAGCGGGCTCTCGCTGCGGATGAACTCGATGGTGTTGCCCGCGAAGGCCTCCAGGTGCGCCACCAGCCCGGTCTTGGCCTCGTGCATGAGCTCGTGGATCTCGTGGTCGCTGCGTTCCTTGCCCAGGGCCAGGCGCCGGTCGCCGGCGTAGACGCCGCCGTTGTGCAGTCGGATGCGCGCGCCGTCCTTGACCTTCTTGAACACCTCGGGGCCGGCCTCGTCGATCAGCGCGATGCCGTTGGCGACGAGCACCTCCGGGCCGAGGTTGGGGTACCGGCCGGAGATCGACGGCGCGGCGTTGACGACGCCGGCGATGCCGGCCTCCACCAGCGCGTCGGCGGTCGCCCGGTCGAGGTCCTCGATGTCGATGACGGCGATGTCGCCGGGCCCGATGCGGCGCAGCAGCCGGTCGATGTCGCGATCCACGCGGGCGGTGCCGGTGATCCCCGGCCGTGCACTGGCGTTACGGGTGAGCAGCGCTGACATCCTCATGAGCCAGCATTCTTTCCACTAACCCTCAACTTGAGGTGGAGGCGCGCCGTAACAACAGCCTCAGAAGTTCGCTTCAGTCACACCAGTAACAGGTTGTTCGGCCCGCTCCTTCTGCGCGGCCTCGAGCAGCTCACGGGCGTGGGCGCGGCCGCTGTCGGTGTCGCCGAGCCCGGCCAGCATGCGGGCCAGTTCGGCCACCCGCTCCTCGTCGGTCAGCCGGCGCACCCGGCTGGCCTTGTCACCGCCGCTCTCCACCATCAGGTGCGCGTCGGCGTAGGCGGCCACCTGCGGCAGATGGGTGACGACGATGACCTGGTGGGTGCGGGCCAGCCGGGCCAGCCGGCGGCCGATCTGCACCGCCGCGCGCCCGCCGACACCGGCGTCGACCTCGTCGAACACCATCGTGGTGCCCTCCGCGGAGGCGGCCAGCACCACCTCCAGGGCCAGCATCACCCGGGACAGCTCGCCGCCGGAGGCGCTCTTGGCCAGCGGCAGCACGTCGGTGCCGCGGTGGGCGGTGAACCCGAACTCGACCAGGTCCACCCCGTCCGGCCCGGCGTGCACGGTCTCGCCGTCGGGCAGCCGCAGCGGGGCGGGGTCGTCGGGGCGCGCCGGCTGCGGCCGCACCGCGATGGTGAACTCGGCGTCGGCCATGGCCAGCCCGGCCAGCTCGGCGGTGACCGCCTTGGCCAGCCGGCCGGCGGCCCGGCCGCGGGCCCGGCTCAGTTCCACCGCGGCCGCGGCGAGCCGGCCCTGCAGCTCCTCGACCCGGCGGGCGAGTTCGTCGAGCGCCTCCTCGGACACGTCGAGGTGGTCGAGGCGCCGGCGGGCGTCCTCGGCCCAGGCCAGCACGCCGTCGATGTCGGGGGCGTACTTGCGGGTCAGGGTGCGCAGTTCGGCCTGCCGGGCGAGCTTGGCCTCCAGCGTGGAAGCGTCGTCGGGCAGGTCGTCGAGATAGGCCGACAGCTCGGCGGAGACGTCGGTGACCACCGCCAGCGCCTCGCCGAGCCGCTCGGCGAGCGCCCGCAGCGTGGCGTCGTCGGTGTTGTCCAGGGCGTTGCGGGCGTGCCCGACGGCGTCCACAGCCGACGCGGCGTCGACCGCGGACTCGTCGAGCCCGCCGGACAGCGCCGCCCGGGCGGTGCGGGCCGCCTCGCGCAGCGCGTCGAGCTCGGAGAGCCGGCGGATGTCGGCGACCAGCGCCTCGTCCTCCCCGGGCTGCGGGGCGACGGCGTCGATCTCGTCGAGCGCGAACTTGAGCCGGTCGGCCTCCAGCGCGAGCTCGCGGGCCCGGGCCCGCCGGTCGGCGAGGTCGCGCCGCGCCTCGGTCCACTGCCGGTGCAGCGTGCGGTACCGCTGCAGCTGGTCGGTGACCCCGGCGAACCGGTCCAGCGCGGCACGCTGCTCGTCGGGCCGCATCAGCCGCAGCTGGTCGTTCTGGCCGTGCAGGGTGAGCAGCTCGGCGGTGAAGGTGCTCAGCGACCTGGCCGGCACGCTGCGCCCGCCGAGGTAGGCGCGGGACCGGCCGTCGCGGCCGACCGAGCGGGCGGCGATGACGCTGCCGTCCTCGTCGCGCTCGGCCCCGCAGGACTCCAGGATCTCGTCGATCCGGCCGGCCTCCCGCTCGCCGAGTTCGGCGGTGGTGAACCGGCCCTCGACCACCGCCCGCTCGGCGCCCGAGCGCACCCGGTTGGCGTCGGCGCGGGCGCCGCCGAGCAGGTGCAGCCCGGTGACGACCATGGTCTTGCCGGTGCCGGTTTCACCGGTCAGCACCGTCAGCCCGCGGTCGAACTCCGCGACCGCGGTCTTGATGGCGCCCAGCGAGTCGATCCGGATTTCGGCCAGCACCGCGCGCTACTGCCCCCGCCATCCGGTGACCGGCAGCCGGAACTTGCGCACCAGCCGGTCGGTGAACGGGGCGCTGTCCAGCCGCACCCAGCGGACCGGGGTGGCCGACCGGGTGACCTCCAGCCGGGCGCCGGCCGGCACGGTCATCTCGCGGCGGCCGTCGCAGTAGGCCACCGCGTCGCGGCCGCCGGCCTCCAGTTCGATGGCGATCGCCGCGGCCGGGCTGGTCACCATCGGCCGGGCGAACAGCGCGTGGGCATTGTTGGGTACCACCAGGATCGCCTCCAGATCGGGCCACAGCACCGGTCCCCCGGCCGAGAAGGCGTAGGCGGTGGAGCCGGTGGGGGTCGAGACCAGGACACCGTCGCAGCCGAACGTCGACACCGGCCGCCCGTCCACCTCGAGGACCACGCCGAGCACGCCGAGCCGCATCCGCTTCTCCAGGCTCACCTCGTTGAGCGCCCAGCCGCGGTTGACCACCTCGCCGTCGACGCGCACGACGGCGTCCAGGGTCATCCGGGGTTCGACGCGGTAGTCGCGTTCGACCACCCGCTGCAGCACGGTGTCGATGGACTCCGCCTCGGCCTCGGCGAGGAAGCCGATGCGGCCGAGGTTCACCCCGAGCACCGGGATGTCGGCGTTGTGGGCCAGTTCGGCGCCGCGCAGGAAGGTGCCGTCGCCGCCGAGCACGAGCACGAGCTCGCAGCCCTCGCCGGCCCGCTCGTCGGGGTGCAGTTCGTCGCGGGTCAGGTGCGCCGACCCGCGGTCGACCGCCTCGGCCGACACCATGCGCAGCCCGATGCCGTGGTGGCCGAGCACCTTCTCCACCCGGCGGGCGACCTCGGCCACCTCTTCGCGGTGGGTGTGCACCACCAGCAGCACGTTGCGTTCCGCGGTCATTGCGGGCCTTCCGCGACGGCCCGGTGCACCGCGCCGGCGAGGTCGTCGAGCAGCGGCGCGGCGGCGTGGCGCAGGTGCAGGAAGTACTCCACGTTGCCGGCCGGGCCGGGCAGCGGGCTCGCGGTCACGGCGACGGCGTGCCACCCCAGCTCGGCGGCCCGGTGTGCGACGGACAGCACCGCCTCGGCGCGGAGCTGCGGGTCGGAGACCACGCCCCCGGCGCCGACGCGTTCGCGTCCGACCTCGAACTGCGGTTTCACCATGGGAACGATATCGGCGTCGGCGGCCGCACACGCGGTCAGTGCGGGCAGCACGGTGCCCAGCGAGATGAACGACAGGTCGGCGACCACCAGGTCGACCGGGTCGCCGATGTCGGCCAGGGTCAGTTCGCGCACGTTGGTGCGTTCCATGACGACCACCCGCTCGTCGGAGCGCAGCGACCAGGCCAGCTGGCCGTAGCCGACGTCCACGGCCAGCACCTGGGCCGCCCCGCGGTCCAGCAGCACCTCGGTGAACCCGCCGGTGGAGGCGCCGGCGTCCAGGCAGCGCCGGCCGGCCACCTCGATGCCGAAGGCGTCCAGGGCGCCGATGAGCTTGTGTGCCCCGCGCGACACCCAGGTGCGTTCGCCGTCGTCGTCGACGGTGAGGTTGGCCGTCACCGCGACCGCGGTCGACGGCTTGCGGGCGGGCAGCCCGTCGATGCGCACCCTCCCCGCGCCGATCAGCTCGGCGGCCTGCTGGCGGGATCGGGCCAGACCGCGCCGGACGAGCTCGGCGTCAACCCGTGCACGCCGCGTCACCTGCGGTCATCCCTTCTCGACCGATTCCAGGGCCGCCACCAGCAGGTCGTGCGCCTGTTCGAGGCGGGCGGCGATGCGGTCGATGTCGGTGTCGCCGAGCTCGTCGGGCAGCTGCGCGGGATCGGGCAGGTCCGCCAGCAGCTCGGCCACCTGCGCGCGAATCCGGTCCGGGTCGGTGGTCATGTCGGTGTTCACGCTATCGGATCGGGCCGACGGTGCGGTGGACCGGTTTCATCCGGCGGACAGCGCCCACCGGTCCATGGCGGCGCGGGCGCGGTCGTCGCCGGCCCGCAGGTCCGGTCCCCGGGTGCCGACGCCGGCCGACCACACCGCGTGCGCGATCGCCCGCACCACCGACACGTCGTCGCCGGGGTCGGCCCCGGTGGCGTGCACGGTGACCGTGGCGCCGTCGAGGTCGACCCGCCAGGCCGGGTGCGGTCCGACGCGCAGCAGGTCGGCGTCGGCGCCGGTGAGGGCCCGCAGGTCGGCGGCGATGGCGTCCGGGCGCTGGCCGGGTTCGGCGCGGACCGCGTCGGCGGCGGTGTTCACCCCGGTGAGCACCATCAGGCTGGGCAGCCCGGCGTTGTGCGCCCCGGCGATGTCGGTGTCGAGCCGGTCGCCGACCACCAGCGGGTTGCGGAAGGCGCCCCGCCGCAGCGCGTCCCGCAGCAGGGTGGGCTCGGGCTTGCCGGCCACCAGTGGTTCGGCGTCGGTCGCCGCCCGCAGCGCGGCCACCATCGCACCGTTGCCGGGCAGCAGGCCGCGTTCGGTGGGCAGGGTGCGGTCGACGTTGGCGGCCACCCACAGCGCTCCGGCCCGGATGGCCAGCGCCGCCTCGGCGAGGTCCGCCCATGCGGTGTGCGGCGAGTGGCCCTGCACCACCGCGGCCGGCCCATCGTCGGCGCGGCGCACCGGGCGCAGGCCGACGCCGCGGACCTCCGCGGCGAGGGCCTCGGTGCCGACGACGAGCACCGCCGCCCCGGCCGGCAGCCGGCCGGCCAGCAGCCGCGCCGCGCTCTGGGCGCTGGTGACGATGTCGTCGGGGGTCGCGGCGAAGCCCAGCGAGCGCAGGTGCTCGGCGACCTGGGCGGGGGTGCGGGAGGCGTTGTTGGTGACGAAGAGGGTACGGGCGGGCACCGCCGCCAGCGTCTCGACCGCGCCCGGAGTCGGCTCGTGGCCGCGGAACACCGTGCCGTCGAGATCCAGCAGCAGGCAGTCGTGGCGCTGTGCCGGCGTGGTCACTGTCCGGACAGCTCCGTGACCCGGTCCTCGGCGTCGGTGGCGCCCTCCAGGTCCGCCCCGGCGGCGCGGATGAACCACTCCAGCGCCTCGTCCCTGCGGCCCAGCGCGAGCAGGGTCTCGGCGTAGGCGTAGAACAGCCGCGCGGCGGTCTGCCCCTTGCGGGCCGGGTTGAGGTGGGGCCCGGACAGCTCGAGCAGGGCCTGTTCGTGCTGCCCGAGGTCGGAGCGGGCGCCCGCCACGACGATGCGCAGTTCGTCGGCGTCGTCGCCGGTCAGCGCCTCGGCCTCCGGGGTTCGGGACAGTTCGATGGCGCGTTCCGGACGACCGACGCCGCGCTCGCAGTCGGCGATGAGCGGCAGCAGCACCGACCTGCTGCCCATCCGGCGGGCGGCGCGGAACTCGGCGAGCGCCTGCGCCCAGTCGCCGCAGTGGTAGGCCGCGATGCCGACCGCCTCGCGCACCACGGCGATGCGGGCGGCACGGGCCCGGGCGGCCCGGGCGTGGGCCAACGCGGCCTCGGGGTCGACGTCGAGCAGTTCGCCGGCGGCCACCAGCCGGCGGGCCACCTCGTCGGCGGAGAACCGGTCCAGGGTGATCAGCTCGCGCCGGATCTCCGGATCGAGCTGGTTGGCCTCGATCTCCGGTGGGATCGACGGCGCGCTCGCCTCTGCCTCGAGCCGGTGGTCGGGGCGGGCGTCGTCGTGGCGCGGCTGGGCCCGGCGGGCACGGTTGGGTCCCGAGGTCCGCGGGGCGCCGGCCCGCTGCTGGTTACCGCGCGACTGCTGCCGGGGACCCCGGTGGGGAGCGCCGTTGTGCGGCGTACGTCTGGGCGGCCGCTCGTCGCCGCCGTGCCTGTCGACCACTGTTTCCTTCTTCAAACGCCTCGTCCGGAACCGACTCCGAGGATACGGCGCGGGCCGTGCCGGCGGGAAATCGGTTGCCGGCCGTGAAATTAGAATCGCCCCCCACGGGTGTGGGGGGCGATTCTGTGTGTGTGTCCGGCGGTGTCCTACTTTTCCACCCGTGATGGGCAGTATCATCGGCGCTGGCAGGCTTAGCTTCCGGGTTCGGAATG